>TARA_R110002126_G_scaffold273866_1_pt1 | contig 298627 bp, 266 predicted proteins | sample TARA_R110002126 | Tara Oceans TARA_R110002126 (sample SAMEA4397536) | marine metagenome | biome: Polar Biome; feature: [DCM] deep chlorophyll maximum layer (ENVO:01000326); material: water (ENVO:00002006), including particulate matter (ENVO:01000060) such as... | depth 30 m
TCATGAATGATGAGATCGGCTATTATTTAGATGATCTTGCCCTGGTATCCCAATTTTTTTTGATTTTAGTACTATAGTTAAAGAGTAAGCTGCTGATAAGTAAGGAGAAGGTGTTTGCAAGAACATACAAATTTATTCGAGTCTATTTTTATAACAAATATCCAGCCAAATATCTTGGTTGATGCGTTGGGTATTATTCAAGAATACAATCCTGCCGCAGAAAAGCTGTTTCAATACACGCGGGACGAAATGCTTGGGAAAAAAATCAAGAAATTAATACCTTCTGTTGCGTCAAATAATCTGGATGCTATTGAAGCGAGTCGGGAAGTTGTAGCGCAAAAAAAAGACGGATCATGGATGGATGTTTTTGTATCAATAAGTGACATGAAATTAGCTGAGGCAGTATTTTACGTGGTTGTTATTCATGATATTACCCAGGAGCGCATGCTACGGGAGCAGAATAAAAAACTGATTGATTTTAACCTTGCTATTATTCACGATGTTGAGGCTATTGGAAATTATAAAGATTTAATTCAAAATATTTTAAAGAACTTCGCAAGGCTGTTTGATTTTGAAGTGGGTCACTTTTATCAATACAACTATGTTAAAAAACAATTGGAAAGCTCACATTTGTTTTTTAAAAATCGGCCAAGAAAATATAATAGCTTTATTGATATTACAAAAAAAACGTCGTTTAAAAAAGGCATTGGCTTGCCTGGAGCAGCCTGGGAAAAACAAGAATCTATTTATTATTCTGATATAAGAACGGCAAAAAATTTTCCACGCCAGCAATTAAGTGAACATCCGCTTAATTTGGCAGGAGGTCTTGCTTTACCCGTCATATACAACAATAAAATATTAGGGGTTGTTGAGTTTTTTTCAAATAAAAAACTTTTTTTAAGTCCTGATGATATTTGCTTGATTGAAAAATTTTCTAAAATTATTAATGGCTTATATGGGCAGTATCGAGAAGGTCGGGTTTTAAATCTTTTATTAAATAGCTGCAGCGAAGGTGTTTATGGTTTAGATATGGAAGGAATAACGACGTTTGTTAATGCGCGAGCATGCGAAATTCTTGGTTATATGCCCGAAGAGCTGATTGGGTATTCGATGCATGACAAAGTACATCACGCACATCCAGACGGAAACTTTTATGCAAAAGAAGATTGTCATATTGCGCATTGTATTCGTGTAAATAAATATTTACATGTTGATGACGAGGTTTTTTGGAGCAAAAAAGGTAAGGCCATTGATGTTGAGTATAATGTAACCTCTATTATAGAAAATAAAAATATTGTGGGGGGGGTGGTCACGTTTTTAGATATTTCTGAAAAAAGAAAAGTGAAACAGCAGATGGAGCTGATTTCAAGCATTCAAAGTAATTACATTAAGGCGGAAAAAAAAACAATTGTTTTTGATGATATTCTTCATGGTTTGTTAAACATAACGGGTAGTACATATGGCTTTATTGGAAGTGTTGCGTACGATCCAGAGGGCCTTCCGTACCTTACAATATATGCAATTAATGAGGCACATGCGCTGGACGCGCTTGAATATAGAAACTTAAATACGCTTTTTGGTCGTACGCTGAAAACAAAGAACGTTGTTATTTCAAACCATCCCTCTAAGGATAAACAACGACGAGGTCTGCCTAAAGGGCCAGAAGAAGTCACATCTTACTTGGGCGTACCTCTCTTGGGATTAAATGGTGAGCTACTTGGAATGTACGGTCTTGCTAATCGCAAAGAGGGCTATTCTCAACAGCTTATTGATGATCTAACATCGTTGACGGGTGTGGTTTCTAATATAATGGAATCCTTTCAGTACTATACCGTGATTGAAAACATGGCTAAAGTCGATTCGCTGACTCAGTTATTTAATAGGCAGTTTGCGCATGTGAAATTAAGTGAGATGATTGAAAAACATCGTCGTAACAAAAAAAGTTTTTGTTTGTTCATGTTGGATTTAAATCAATTTAAATTTATCAATGATAAATACGGTGCAAGCGTAGGTGATGAACTTTTGATTTCATTCGCTCAGCGTATCTCATCTATTTTAAAAAGCACGAATTTTTTTGCGCGCGTTGGGGGAGATGAATTTCTTATTTTGCTTGAAAACGCCCGTTATTCAAGTGAGTTTACAGAGCTTGTTGCTTGCTTAACCCAGGCAAGTGATACAGTTTATAACTTGGCTGGAAAATCAATAGCTTGTCGTTTGACGATGGGGGTTGCGTGCTATCCATCCGGGGGTAAAACAAAAGAAGAGTTACTGAGTCATGTCGCTTTTGCTTTATATGATGCAAAAAGAAAAAAAGAAAATATTTGTTTTTTTTCAAAAAAATCGAAGCAATCTTTTGAAGAGATTATGACCCTTGAATCTGATTTTAAACACGCTTTTATTAAAAAAGAATTTTGTATGCTGTACCAACCTCAGGTTGATCTTAAAACAGGAGAAATTTTGGGGCTAGAAGCGCTGATTCGTTGGCATCATCCGACACGAGGATTGCTTTCACCTTTTTATTTTATTTCCTATTTAGAAGATTGGGGGTTGTCTGAAAAGCTCAATGAGTATGTGTTGCACCAAGTATTATCTGATATTAAGGTATTAAAGTTTCAGAAAGCTCTAAATATATCCATTAATATTTCTCCTAAAATAATCGATTTCAAATCGCATATTGCATGCCTTGTTAAGATAGCTCGCTCAAAGCAATCCATGCTAAAAACAAATAAAATTAATCTTGAATTTGAAATCACTGAATCAAGTTTCAGCTCAGAAAAGGCAAGCGCTTTAAATACGGCATTAATGCAGGCAAAAAAAGTAGGTATTCAATGCGCAATGGATGATTTTGGTGTGGAATATTCATCGATTAATCGACTTACGCAATATCATTTTGATACAGTCAAAATTGATAAAGTTTTTACGCAAAAACTGGATAAACGAGGAAAGAAGCCGGCGATCGCGATTATTAATGCCCTGGTTCAATTATCGCAAGATTTAAAGTTTAAGCTGATTGCAGAAGGCCCTGAAACAGAAGCGCAAGTTAAAGCCTTGATTGATATGGGGTGTGTTTATGGGCAAGGTTTTTATTTTCATAAACCGATGCTGATGACAAAAGCATGGCAATTAATCAAACAACAAACATCAACTTAAGTTACGTCGTTGTTTTATATGTCGGCAGACCATAGGCACTAACGCAAGCAGAGCCAGTGCAAGAAGGGGTCCGAGTAGAGCCGGGTCGGTTAGGATTGAAATATTAGGTGTACTGTTGGTATCAAACACATGACCCAAGCCATTGCCAACTAAAACATAAATAAACGACCCAGGCATGATCCCAAAAAACGTACCGATCATAAACGTGCTAAGCGGTACGCCTAGCAATGCAGGGATAATATTCACTAGAAAAAAAGGAAAAACAGGAACCAAACGCAAAAAAAGAAGATAAGACAACGCGTTATTTTTAAAGCCTTGTTCCATGGATTTAAGCCATTTGGCATTGCGTTTAGCCACCCAATCACGCAGTGCTAATTTTACCGCTAAATACACGAACATGGCGCCCAGTGTCGCGCTGATAACAACCGTCAGCGTTCCTAACCATGGACCAAATAAAAATCCGCCAATAAACGTTAAAAAAAAGGCACCAGGCATCGAGCTTGCCACGCCGATGATATACATCAGCATAAAGCTTAAGACGGCGAGTATCAGGTGTTGATCGGCCCAAGCAAGTAAGAGCACGCGATGAGTTTTGAGGCTTTCAAACGATAGATAGTGATAAAGCTTAAAGTGCAGAAAAATTCCCAAAAGCATGATTAAGCTCATGAGTGGCGCCCAGCGTTTGAGTGCGTTCAGCATAGGGTTCTTCTTTTTTAAATAATAAATTATATTTTATATAAGAGAAGCGTTGAATAAACAAGGTCAAGCGTTGTTTTTGAGAGCTAATTATTGTACAGTATTCGGTTAAACACGGGCTTAATCTTGGAGGTTAGCATGGCATTTTCAGTTATTGGGCAGGCACTTACATTTGACGATGTTTTATTGCTTCCTGCGTATTCAAGTAAATTACCTCGGGAAGTTTCACTTAAAACACGTTTAACGCGCAATATAGAGCTTAATATGCCTTTGGTTTCTGCAGCAATGGATACAGTCACCGAGGCGCGTTTAGCCATTGCTCTAGCTCAAGAGGGCGGTATTGGTATTATTCATAAAAACATGAGTATTGCGGAGCAAGCCGATGAAGTCCGTGCGGTTAAAAAATTTGAAAGCGGGATGGTTAAAAACCCTATTTCGGTTGAGCCTAATAAAACCGTAAAAGAATTATTGGAACTGATTAAGAAATACAAATTTTCGGGTGTCCCGGTGGTTGAAGGTGAGCAATTGATAGGTATTGTTACCGGGCGTGATATTCGGTTTGAAACGAATTTATCGTTGCCGGTGTCTGCTGTAATGACTCCTAAAGAGCGCTTAGTTACGGTGCAAGAAGGGGCTAGTCGCGAAGAAGTTCAAAAATTATTGCATAAACATCGTATCGAAAAATTACTGGTGGTGAACAAAGCCTTTTGTTTACGGGGTTTAATCACGGTTAAAGATATTCAAAAAGCAAAAGATCATCCTGATGCATCTAAAGATGATGCCGGTCAGCTTCGCGTGGGGGCGGCTGTAGGGCTCGCTGCGGATACGGATAAACGTGTAGCAGCTTTAGTTGCAGCGGGTGTTGACGTGCTTGTGGTTGATACAGCGCATGGGCACTCCAAAGGTGTTTTGGAGCAAATTAAACGTATTAAGCAAAACCATCCAAACGTGCAAATTATCGGTGGTAACGTTGCGACTGCGCGTGGTGCACGAGCTTTAGTGGATGCCGGTGCTGACGCCGTCAAAGTAGGGATTGGTCCAGGCTCCATTTGTACGACGCGCATTGTTACCGGTATTGGTGTGCCGCAAATCACAGCCGTGGCCAATGTAGCGGCCGAGCTCAAAGGCGAAGTGCCTTTAATTGCGGATGGCGGGATACGTTTTTCAGGTGATGTTGCGAAAGCATTGGCTGCAGGGGCTCATACGGTGATGCTGGGTGGTATGTTTGCAGGAACCGAAGAGTCTCCCGGTGAAATTGAGCTTTATCAAAGTCGTACGTACAAAAGCTATCGTGGCATGGGCTCTATCGGTGCTATGGCGCAACGCGATGGCTCAAGCGATCGTTATTTCCAAGAGCGCGGCGCAACCCCAGATAAACTTGTTCCGGAAGGCATTGAAGGGCGCGTACCTTATAAAGGCCCTATAAATACGATCATTCATCAGTTGACGGGTGGTTTGCGTGCGGCTATGGGATATACAGGATGTGAAACCATCGCAGAGCTTCATGAGACGGCCGAGTTTGTTCAAGTCACACATGCCGGTATTCGTGAATCTCACGTTCATGATGTGAGCATTGCCAAGCAAGCGCCTAATTATCAAGTTAATAATTAAACTTAAATTAAAATTTATTAAATAGAGTTGTTTTGATGACACAGCATACGCAACATACAGATAAAAGCATGCTTATTCTTGATTTTGGTTCGCAATATACGCAACTCATAGCGCGACGAATTCGAGAAATGGATGTGTTTTGTGAGATTCATTCATACACAAGTAAGCGAGACATACTTGAGGCTGGCAATTGGTGCGGCATTATTTTATCAGGAGGACCGAGCACGGTCTTAGATGAAGCCAGTCCACGTGCGCCTGATTGGGTGTTTAGCTCGAATCTCCCCGTGTTAGGTATTTGTTATGGTATGCAAACCATGGCGATTCAGCTGGGTGGTGAAATTGAATCTTCGGCTATTCGTGAATTTGGTTATGCAGAGCTATGTTTAACACAAAATCATAAATTTTTAGAAGCGATTTATGATCGCAAGTCCCCATCAGGTGAGAATTTACTGGATGTGTGGATGAGTCATGGTGATCATGTGACGTGCTTGCCCGATGGTTTTGTTTCGCTTGCAAAAACACGCGATCTTCCCATCGCTGCCATGGCACATGCATCTAAACCTTGGTACGGTTTTCAATTTCATCCGGAAGTCACGCACACACACCAAGGCGTACGTATTTTAAAAGCCTTTGTTGATGATGTATGTCATGCAGATATGACATGGACCACGGAACATATTTTAGAAGAACTTGTTGACGATATTCAACAACGCGTCGGTTCTGATCATGTCATGCTCGCTTTATCGGGTGGTGTGGACTCTTCAGTGGTAGCAGGCTTATTACATCGTGCAATAGGTCAAAACATGCACGCTGTTTTTGTTGATACAGGGCTTCTACGTTTAGGTGAAGCTGAAGAAGTTGAAGCGTTGTTTGCTGATGAACAGGGCATGAATTTTACTTGTATTCATGCGGAAGAGCGTTTTTTAAATGCATTAGTAGGCGTTGATTGCCCCGAAGAAAAGCGAAAAATTATTGGACGCACGTTTATTGAGGTTTTTGAAGAAGAAGCCAAGCGTCTTCCTGAAGTTAAATGGTTAGCACAAGGCACGATATATCCTGATGTGATTGAGTCGGCTGGCATTAAATCTCATCATAATGTTGGGGGCTTACCTGATGCTTTGCCGTTTAAGTTATTAGAACCGATTCGAGCTTTATTTAAAGATGAAGTTCGTACGTTAGGTGTCGCACTCGGTTTACCAGAGGAGCGCCTGCATCGCCATCCGTTTCCAGGGCCGGGTTTAGGCGTAAGAATTTTAGGTGAAATTAAACCCGGTTATGCAGATATCCTGCGCCAAGCCGACGCCATTTTTATTGCAGCACTTCGTGAAGCTGAATTATATCATAAAGTCAGCCAAGCTTTTGCTGTGTTCTTACCTGTAAAAAGTGTCGGTGTGATGGGCGACGGACGGCGTTATGATCCCGTGATTTGTTTAAGAGCTGTCGAGACGCAAGATTTTATGACGGCACACTGGGCGCATTTACCGTGGGATTTTCTGGGTGAAGTATCGAATCGTATTATCAACGAAGTCGCGGGTATTTCACGTGTAACGTATGATATATCAGGAAAGCCTCCAGCCACGATTGAGTGGGAATAGCAGGAGGCAGCTCAGCCAAATAGCGAGTTAAGACAGGCCATGAAAGGGTGTCAACGGGTTGCGATCATTGTCGGTGCATCCCGAAATTTGCTCGCGTAGTTCATCTGCTGCAAATAAATCCTCGATAGTCTGGGGATTTCCCGTCTCTGGATGGATAGGGTTTCGGGTTAGCAATTCTGTTATTGCAGATCGTTCATAAATTCGCCCATTATTTGTTACAACTGGATCAGTCATTGGAGCCCCTGTAATGGGGCAAATACAGTAAGGCGGAAATTTTTCACTCCTCTCCGGATGTGAATAAAACAGGGTTCCTGGTACTAAGGCTAGGGGCGCATCGTTTGGATCATGTGCTTCCGGTGGAGTATTTTTCATGGATTCAATAGCATCCATCAAGCTATAATCTTCAACTAAGGTTGGATTATAGATACAAACAGGACCCGTTGAGCCCTTGATATGAATTGTATACCTTCCTTCTGTTGGTAATAATGGAAGAATAGCTAAATGTTCCAGATCAGATTGTAATCGAAAGCTTGGTTTTTTATTCATAGCTTCGGCTATTTCATTAATATATACCCGAGTCTTCCCAGTTATCACTGCTGATTGATCTGTATTTTGTTGGGTCTCAATCAGTATATCCTCGGCATTCTTAATGATTGTATGGGAAAGCTCTGCAGATGCTGTACTGTAACGCGTATCGCTGCTGCGATGTATTTGCGCTTTAGGATCATGAGAAACCACACTACCTTCTCTACTTATATCCATCCAGCACATGCCATGGTTTTTTTTATTATAAATAAGAAAACCGGCTATACGGGAGACAAAGTCAGCAAAAGGCTTAGGGCTAACATACACGTTGTCCGTATCCCTTACATTATATGAAGAATGTAACATAGCCTTGCCATTCGCGTGATTAATATAAGAAATGGGCTTTTGGTGCATTCGCCCAAGAGCTAAAAGGCATAAATCTTCGTTATCGGTGACATAACTTAAAATGCCTTGACCTAAGCATTTTTGTGCCGCATGCTTTCTGGCATTTAAAGAGTCACTGTCATCCTCCCCAACGGGTAATCTTACTTTGTTAGAATCGTCAAAGTAAGTCTTATTATAAGCAGTTAATATTTGTTGCTTTTCTTCTTTTGAACTGAAAAATTGGTTCAATTTTGGGTGTGTCGCGACTTCCGGCATTATATTCCCCTTTTTCAGGCTATACCATAATACGTTGTTTTTGTTATATATTATATCATACTGGTTTATTTTATTCATATATATCAGAGAGAATTGCCATCAACATATGAAAATATTATTCATATGATCTATAATTTTAAAAATAAGTTAACAAAAACGTGATTGAAATCTTTGGGATTTAGGTTTTTCGACGCCTGGTTTGAGTAAGTTTATATGATGAATGATTTAGCCTGGATGCAACACGCTTATCAGCTGGCATTGCAAGCTGAAGCAATAGGTGAGGTTCCTGTTGGGGCTGTTGTTGTTTCTAGCGATGGCGTGCTGTTGGGCTCGGGGTTTAATCAGGTGATTACGCGCCATGACCCCACGGCACATGCTGAAGTGTTAGCACTGCGTGAAGCTGCGCAAAAAACGCAAAATTACAGGCTGTTAGATACCACGCTTTATGTGACACTGGAACCATGTTCTATGTGTGCGGGTGCTTTATTGCAAGCGCGTTGCACACGACTGGTGTTTGCCACCCGCGATTTAAAAACAGGTGCTGCGGGTTCTGTTTTTAATTTACTAGGTAGCGAAGCGCTCAATCATCGCCTTCAAATTGATGAAGGGCTTCTTCAAGCTGAGAGTGCAGCGTTGCTTAGTAATTTTTTTAAGAAACGTCGTACGTGAATATGTTGATTTTTTATTAAAACTAGCTCTTTATATCAGATGCCTCTACAATATATCATAAATCGATATTTGATATAATAGCTTATATGATCTATAATTTTAAAGACAAGCTAACGGAAGATGTATTTAATGGGGTAAGCTCGCGATTTTCTAGAAAATTACCTTACGCTCTTCATCAAAAAGCACAAAGAAAATTAGATCAGATTAATGCAGCCACGCAAGTAGAAACATTAAGCGTTCCTCCTGGTAACAAGCTTTCAAAACTTGAAGGAAAGCTATCTGAGTTTTGGCGTATAAAAATTGATAAGCAATGGGCTGTTATTTTTAGGTGGGAAGATGGGAGTGCCCATGATGTATCTATAACTGATTATCATTAAGGAGGCTTACATGCTACCAACGAAAAGAGCACCCACTCATCCTGGTGAGATGTTACTTGAAGAGTTTATTAAACCGATGGGGATGACTCAAAAAGAATTTTCTTTGCATATGGGCTGGACCTATGCGAGGTTAAATGAAATTGTACATGCGAAACGCGGTGTTACACCAGAATCAGCGCTGGCTCTATCTGATGCATTAGATATGGAGGCAGAATTTTGGCTAAACCTTCAACGTGATTGGGATCTTTGGCATGCTAAGCAAAAGCACAAGAGGATTTCTAAATTAGATTTTTCGATGTATGCTTCTGGCTTGGGTATGGCTTGATTTAGGCTGGATGCAACATGCCTATCAGCTCGCTTTGCAAGCTGAAGCCACCCGTGATTTAAAAACAGGTGCTGCCGGTTCTGTGTTTAATTTGTTGGGTAGTAAATGACGTCAATTGGATGAGATGGGGCATAGGATAATTTTTGGTTTCATATGCCTCAATTAAAACAAGTAAGATATCAAGTTGATCACCGTTAGGTGTGTCTTGATCTGCGCCCCATAAGGTTTCTACTTGTGATAGAGCCTCTTGGTAATCTTCATGATTAAGAATGGGTTTAATCATATTATTTCACCTCCGCAGCTTGCACACGGTCATATTCTTTGTGTGTGCCAACAAACTTTATAAACATAAAACATAACTCGATCATTAGCAACAAAGGATATATTCCGCAAGCTTGAGGGTCGAAGTTACCGAACAGGTAAATAACAATAATAACGAAATAATCGTGCTTTTAATTTGAGCTAATTAGTTGCGTTTTCGGTGGCTCCATATTGGTGCTGACGGGTGGTGCCATTAAGGTGCTTATTCACAATATTGAACTATATGGCCATATATTGACATTTTTTTGTATTCATTTATAATCTAACGAACAAGCAGAGTACTTTAACTACATCATCTTATTATTTGGAGAATGCTATGCCACAGTCTAGCAAAAAAGATAAAGTTCTAAACGCGATTTCTGACATACAAAATTTATTAGTCGATAGCGCGGGCCAATTAGAGATACTTGCTGACTATGCTGTTCATGATGAGGATAAACAAAAAATCCTAGGGATGGCTGAAACAATAAGAAAAATCCGTGTCAATTATAACTCTGATAACGGTGAGACAGTGCTTCAAAATACCAGGAATAGCCTAGAAAATTTGATAAATGATGCGCTATCTATACCTTTTGAAGGAAAAGGCGGGACAGCAGAAGAGAAAGAGCAACGTAATTTTTTGTCTGGTTTATTTGTTAAAGCTGTACATTTAGTTTTAGATTCAGTAAATTTTTTAATATCACTTGCGACTTTTGGGAAAACAGATAAATTCTTTCGTAAGACACAAACGGCAGCAGAGAATAAAGTTTTTATTGAGCAATGGGATGCACTTGTGAAGACGGATAATGCTTTAAAAGAGATATTTACAACGCTGGATAAGTCGGATAATAGTGAAAACAAGGATGCGCCAGGGTTAGGTTAGACGTAATAAAAAGCCCCTTTCGGGGCTTTTTTTTTTATTCATTAACTAAATTTAATTTAGCTTAACTTAAGTTCCGTAAAACGTACTGTAAAATACCGCCGTTTTTGTAGTAACTCAGTTCGTTGGTTGTATCAATACGGCAGGTGAGTTTAACTTTAAGCTCCTTGCCATCTTCTTGTGTGATCACGGCGTGAAGCTTAGCTTTTGCTTTTAAGCTATCATCTACGGTGATGCTAACACGTTCTTTACCTGTTAGACCGAGCGTTTTTCGCGTTGTACCCGCTTCAAATTCCAACGGTAAAACACCCATGCCGATTAAGTTCGAGCGGTGAATACGTTCAAAGCTCTCAGCAATCACGGCTTTAACGCCGAGTAGCAACGTACCTTTAGCAGCCCAGTCACGGGAAGAGCCTGTGCCGTATTCTTTACCCGCAAAGATCACGAGTTGATGACCTTCAGCTTGGTAACGCATGGCGGCATCGTAAATCGACATGCCTTCATCCGACGGAACATAACGTGTCACACCACCGACGATTTCAGGGGTCATTTCGTTTTGAATACGAATATTTGCAAACGTACCACGCATCATTACTTCATGGTTTCCACGTCGAGAGCCGTACGAGTTAAAATCTTTGGCTTCAATGCCTTCGTCACTCAAATAACGTCCTGCAGGTGAGTCTGCTTTAATCGCACCGGCGGGTGAAATATGGTCTGTAGTAATAGAGTCACCTAATAACGCCAAGACATAAGCATTATGTACCGATTGAACAGGTGCCGGGGTAGATTTCAAATCTTGGAAAAACGGCGGGTGCTGGATATAGGTGGAGCTATTATCCCATGGATACGTCGTGCTTTCAGCGGTTTTGATGGCTTGCCAGGCATCATCGCCTTTAAAGACATCCGCGTATTCACGGCGGAACATGGTATTGCTGACTTTGGCAACTTCGGTTGCAATCTCAGCGCGTGTTGGCCAAATGTCTTTAAGATATACGTCTTGGCCGTTTTTATCTTTGCCTAACGCATCTTTACTTAAATCAATACGTGCGGTACCGGCTAGCGCATAAGCAACCACGAGCGGTGGTGAAGCAAGCCAGTTAGCACGAACTTGAGGGTGAACACGTCCTTCAAAGTTTCGGTTACCCGACAGAACAGAGCACGCGACAATGTCGTTGTCGGTGATGCTGTTAGCAATGGGGTCAGGCAATGGGCCAGAATTTCCGATACACGTCGTGCAACCATACCCAACAAGGTTAAAACCTAATTCGTTTAGATAGCGCTGGAGCCCTGCGTGCTCGAGATAATCGGTCACAACTTTAGAGCCAGGTGCGAGCGAGGTTTTAACCCAAGGCTTGCTCATTAAGCCTTTTTCGATGGCTTTTTTAGCCACAAGGCCTGCAGCCATTAATACGCTTGGATTCGATGTGTTGGTGCAGCTGGTGATAGCTGCAATCACCATGTCACCATGATGAAGTTGAATGGACGCGTCGCTGGTTGAGAAGGCTTTGTCTTTTTCGACCAGTTTTCCCGACTCTTCTAAGAATTTATCACATTCAATTGGCAAGGTGCTTAATGTGACTTTATCTTGAGGGCGCTTTGGTCCTGCGAGCGACGGCTCAACTTCAGTCATGTCTAAGCTTAAGGTGTGTGTGAATTCAGGATCAGCGTCGCCTGCGTCATACCATAGGCCCTGAGCTTTTGAATACGCTTCGGTGAGTGCGATGGTTTGCTCGTCACGTCCGGTGAGTTCTAGATAATTCAGTGTTTCTTTATCCACGGGGAAGAAACCACAGGTTGCACCGTATTCTGGCGCCATGTTTGATATCGTTGCGCGATCAGCGAGTGGCAAGCTTGCAAGACCTGGGCCATAAAATTCAACAAATTTACCCACAACACCGTGTTGACGAAGCATTTGTGTCACGGTTAAAACTAAATCGGTTGCGGTGATGCCTTCGTTCAGGTGACCCATGAGCTTAAAGCCAACCACTTCAGGTATCAGCATAGAAATCGGTTGGCCGAGCATGGCCGCTTCCGCTTCGATACCACCGACGCCCCAACCAAGCACGCCTAAGCCATTAATCATGGTGGTGTGTGAGTCTGTTCCCACTAACGTATCAGGATAGGCGTAAGCTATGCCGTCTTGCTCTGACGTCCACACGGTTTTAGCCAGATATTCAAGGTTTACTTGATGGCAAATACCGGTACCAGGAGGCACCACACGGAAATTATTAAACGCGGTTTGTCCCCAGCGCAAAAACTCATAGCGCTCTTTGTTACGCTCCATTTCTTTGTCGGTATTAATACTTAGCGAATTACGTGTTGCAAATTGGTCAACCATGACGGAGTGATCAATCACGAGATCAACTGGGGATAGCGGTGAGATCTTTTTGGGATCGCCATGCATAGCCGAAACCGCGTCGCGCATAGCCGCCAAATCAACAATGGCTGGTACACCTGTAAAATCTTGCATCAGTACACGTGCAGGACGGTAAGCAATTTCATGATTAGATGTTTTTGTTTTAACCCAGTCAGCCAACGCTGCGATATCATCGGTTGTAACGGTATCACCGTCTTCAAAACGCAATAAGTTCTCAAATAAGACTTTGAGTGAATAGGGAAGGTGCGCCATATCTTTGAAATGTTTGCTTTCAGCTGTTTTCAGGCTGTAATAGTGATAAGTTTTACCGTTTACATCGAGCGTACTCAGTGTACCTAAGGTGTCTTGACCGACATTCATGACGCGGGCTCCTAGAATCAAATAATCTAAAAAAGTCTATGATAAATCAAATTGCTTTAGGTTTCATGTGGTATCACGAGAATATAGATTTTAAACGTTAGAAAAGTTACATTATTAAAATAATATAGCGTTTGTTAAATTTTTAGCGAGTACTTAGTATGGCAAATATCGCGAGCGTAAGTTATACCAACCAGGATTGTTATTCGCAAGCCAATTTTTTGGCTAAAGAATTGAACGTACCTTTGGGTGATGCGGATGATATGCGCTTCCCACGATTGGAGGTGAGTTCAGCAGGACTTGCTTTGTGTGTGCAAGATTGTGTGCCGATGCGCATTGATTTTCAAGTACTTGTGAGTGAACCATTACTCTCTGAAACAACGCAAAAAGCGATTTTACGCGCCTGTGGTGCAGAGCCTGGTATGCAGGTGGTTGATGCAACAGCCGGGTGGGGGCAAGACGCCGCCATACTTGCTGCATCAGGCCTGAACGTCGTCATGCTTGAATCCGAGCCTGTACTCGCAGCTTTGTTGGAAGACGCTCTTCAGCGTTTGAGCGACCAGGGTGATGCATCTTTGAAACTCGCTTTGCATGCGTTTGATGCTCGGAGTTACCTCGAAGCACTAACACCGGCCGATTATCCCGATATTATTTATATGGACCCACTGCATCTTACGCCGCACAAAAAAGATTTTCCTGTATTGAAAGAGTTTCTAGTCGCAGATGAAGATCCTTTAAGTTTGCTTGAAATTGCACGTTCGCGCGTCAAAAGTCGAGTGGTGGTCAAGTGGCCTACACGTGTTCAATCCTTACTTACCCCAACGTATGTTCTTGAAGGAAAAACCGTACGGTTTGATGCTTATTTGCCGTCATCGATATGAGTGGGTATTTATGGCCCCCTGGGTGATTCATAATCTTGCTCATAATCTTGTGTGGGTTGTGTTTCTGATGATTTTTCTGGAGAGGCCTCAGGTATTTCATGCAAAGCGTTTTTTAAGTCATCACCTTTGGTTTGAGTAGGAGCGTCGTCTAGGCCTTGCATAGGAATAGATGGTTCTGTGTCAGCATCAGGTTTTGTAACTTCAGGCTCTTCTTTGTTCTCAACCTCTGGTGTGTCGAACTCAGCATCAAGCTCTTGTTCGTTCTCAACATCAGGTTCCTCGTTGTTATCAGGTTGAGGTTCAGGCTCAGGTTGAGGTTCAGGCTCAGGTTGAGATGTATTTTGATTGGTAGATCTTGGTGCTCCACCACTGAACAAAGAATTGGCAGCAGACATGATTTCAGGGCCATGTCGATAGGCTACAACCCCAGCAGCAGCAACGCCTGCAACGCCGACAAGAAGGGGGAGTGCAAGAGGTAAAAACAAGAAGGCTAAAGCTGCAAGCGCGGCAATGGCGAGCACCACAGCTCCAGTAGCAAGCGGTGAAGGTTTTGAATCATCTTGTTGAGGGCCTGCACTGTTCTGAGTAGAGGCTTCGGCCTGACTGTCTGGTTTGGAATTATCGTACCTGGTTTGGTTGCTACTGACCGGGGCAACATATCCACATTCGTCTTGCATTTCTGCTAATCGGTTCTGTATCTCATCAACTTGCACCTGTTCTTCATCTGAAAGAGAGTCTTCAGAGTAAGGGTCTCCAGAGAGTTTTTTTAAATTTTCGCGGTGTTCTTGCAATTCCTCGCGCAAATCAGCAGCTTGTTCTGGGGTTATTTTACCCTTTTTTACACCTTCGGCGATGCCGGTTGAGGTCTTGTTGAGTGCATCACTATCTTTCCAGTTAACGCCATCAGATCTCCAAGTTTGCTGTTGAAACTCGCTTGATTTAAGCTCGGCATAATCAGAGGCGATTGCATTAGGGGCATCTGGAATCGGAAAAGCACTGTAACCGGATAATTCAACACGTTGTTGTTCTAATGCATTGAATTGTGTATAGGCTTCATCAGCAGTTATTTTATCTTCCATGAGATCGCGATAAGTATTATCTGCATCTGTTTGAAGGCCTCCTGCTTGTTTGATGCTAATTTTTGCAGGGGTCCACTCTCGGTCCCAAGAGTCATACGTCGGTGTTGCAGCACGTTCGACGCTGCTATTAAATTCATTCACCTTCATACGAAGATAATCTTTTGGAACAACGCCAGGGACTATAGCCATAAAAAATTCTCAAAGGTACTATATTTTATACGAATAGTATAGCCTATATCTCAGGCCCTGCATCACTCGGATTTAGTGTAGATATTTTTTCTTTGATCTTTTCTCGGGTTGTTTTTGAAAAGAACGACCAGGGATTATTGGCTGAGGGTGGCGGTGGTTCATGACGTTTCACGGTATCCACGATTTTATCTAAACGTTGGGTCATTTCCGGGGTGTATAATCCGACGGCTTCAAACAAGTGAAACACGCACTGCAATAGCGATTTGAGAGAGGTTGATGTATACGTGTGATACGCCATTAAATTATCTGCAATCATGGGGCTTTTTAGAAATTTTTGGATAGCTTGAATACGCTCTTCAGGGCTCTTACTTAAATTAGCAGAAAGGGTATCAATATGATCTAATGCGGCTGTTTTTGATGCAAGTGTATCCATGCTTTCAAAAAAACATGATGTTTTGTGAGATTTTTTTCTTGTGCGACTTAAATATAGACGAAACTCACCGACAGCTTGATTGACGGCATCCAGTTGTTCGTAATGTTTGCGTTGCTCGTTATTAAATTCATCTTTTTGGTTAGCTAAGGCTTGATCAATAGCCGTAGATCGTCCTGACGCGATAGCAGCTGCTACGGCTTGCTCTTTTATGAGGTCAAGCGATTTAGCTAGATTGGCTTTGTAGTCATCAGCCAATGAATGTGGACGAGTATGACCATCACCTTTTTTTGCTGTTATTTCAAGTATCTTCGGGAGATAAGGAATCAGCTCGTCGATTGATTCGGGCTGCTTGTTTTTAGACCATTTGATTTCGGCTAAATAAATGAGGTTAGGTTTTTCCTGTTTACTTTTTCCACGCTCTTTGCCTGCAGGGTTTATGACGCGATACTCGAAACCGCCATCACGCAGATTAATGTATAGACGATTCGGTCTTAATATTGTATCTTTAGTTAATGGACGCAATGTGTAGCTTTGCAGGTCAATCTTTTCAGAAGCTAGGCCATCCGCGGTGCTATTAAAATAGTCGGTATAAATAGTTTTTTTAATTGCATTGTTATGTTCTTTTTGTTTATCTTTCTGGCATATCAAGGGAGTGGAGCCTGTGTTTTCTTGTTTGTCTTTCTGATTCTCTACAAGCGTATGGCCTGCTTTTGCTGTCATGGTTAAAATAGTTTTTTGAAATTCAGGAGCTTTGATTTTCTCTGCTAAATTAGTTAAATCTACCTCGTCAGCTGGGGTAAACAAAACGGCTTTTTCCATGCCTTTGACTAAATAGGCTTTTGGCGTGTCAGATAAATAAACAGTGCTACCTTGTGCCCTTGTGAGATCGCCACGTAAAGAGGATAGCAATGCGAAGCGATACCCTGTTAAGTACGTTAATTGGTCGTCTGCGACTGCTTCGGCTATAGTTGATGTTTTTATCATGCCTTGATAATAGGCTTGAGAGCGTTCTGCAAGTTGTTGAAGTTTTTCAAAGTTTTGAGCGTTGGGCTTAAAGTTATTAATATCAATCATGAGTGACACATCAGGTGTGTGGCCGTTAAGATCAGGGGTATGATCGGTTAAATACGCCATGTTTTTAAAATCATTCGTATTGAATGCTTTATTTTTTTTCGTCTCTTCTAATTTTTCGATTTCTTTCGTAGGTTTCTCATCTCTTGTCTTTTGTTTTTCGATAGCAATAGGCAGCTCTTTTATAGAGTAGGTTTGCGCATTAATGTAATATAGAACATCGGTATTGCTTCCTACTTGAGCGTAATAACTACCGTATCCAACCGGTAATTTAAGCTTATAGAAATCGGTAGGTTGAGTATCGAGTGAAATCAAACAACAACCGTGACCCGTTAGATACCACATGTTTTTAAAATCATGCGCATCAAATATTTCATCTTTCCGGGTGTCTTTTAACGTTTTGGTTGCGTCCGTACCTTGTTTTATCTCTGGAATAGGCAGTGTCGTTATCGAGCTGGTTTCTGTATCAATATAATATAAAACATCCGTGCGCTCAGGTGTATGACCTGCTTTTGATGTGATGTTGAAAATGGCTCGTTTTAAATCGGCATCTTGGAGCCTTGTCCGTAAACTTTCTAAATTAATTTCTTTATTATTTTCTTTAATTGTTACAGGTTTCTTCATACCTTTAACGAAATATTGTTTAGGATTTTGTGATAAGTAAATAACGCCGCTTTTCGCTGTGCTTAAATCATCGTTTAGGCTTAATATTAATCCAAGATCATATTCACATATTTGGGCGTAATAACTGCTGTATCCGGCAGGAAGTTCAAGCTCATAAAAATCATTAGGTTTGGCTTTGAGTGAGACCAAGCAACATCCAGGCTGGATACTCAGTTTATGTTGTGGGAGCGCAAAGTTACTGTTAGAGCTAATGTATTCACTGATGGCATGCTCTGATAAATATAATATTTCAGCAGGCTTCTCAAACGCTATGTTAGCTTCTTTCTTTTTACTGATAAATCTCAAAGTTTTGAACGTGTTTTTCAAGTGAATCGGATAAATCAAACCAGTTTTGGCAGTAAGTTCATCATAGAGGCCTTGGTATTTTTTATGGATATCCAGGGGCTTTGTACGTGAAAAGTTTAAGTGCATGCTAGCAATCACTTCAGTATTAAGCTCAGTGTATTTCCATCCCTTGTTATCAACATTTGCATAGATGTAATATGTACTTCCATGTTGAACTAATGTAGGAAGCTTAGCGCGTATTTTTTTCTTATTCTTTTTAGGTATAGCTTCATTATCTGCATCATCGGGATGAAATAGGTCGATTTCATGGTCTAGAATCAAGGGTTTATTTTGGTTAGAAGGAATCGATTTTAAATATAATTTACATCCAGTTTGAGGGTTAGGTTTGCCTAAAGCATCAAGATGATAAAGCTCAGATTTTTTTTCATCGAATACGAAACAATCTTGAAGTTTTATGTCTAGAGCGTCTTGAATGGATAAGAGATGGACATCAGAGTTATTCAGTGAAGCTTTTAATGTGGCTAAGCTTGATTGATAATCATCATCGAGGTCACTATAGTCTGTTTTGTCTTTAGGGTTTTGAACGTCATCACAGGTCTTGAGTAACGTTTGTATGGTTTCAGCTGCTTTTTTATATTGTATCGTGTCAGCTTTAGCGCTATTTTTACGAGATTCAGCAGTTTTAATTCTTTCGGGTAGCGAGGGTGTACCGCAAAGTAATTGGATTTGTTGATCAACCGAAGGTGTGAGTGGTGTGATCAAGCCTTTATAAAATTCATCCATGACTTCTTTGATAGGTTGACTGATAAGTCCGGGTGCTAATCCTAATTTGTGCTCCACTCTATCAGTTTCCAGGATGATTTTTGCTAGATATTCTGTCTTAAGGTGACCTAAATTACTGAGTGTTGCTTCATGAGAATTTTTTAATAAAAGTTTAATATCATGATGCATATCGCCTAATAGATGCTTTATGCTAGGTAGATCAAGAAGTAATAAAACATAGGACCATGATGAATTATAATGCTGAATAATCTTTTCAATATTACGTACCGATTTTTCGGTTGCTTGTTTGAGTTTAGGACGTTTTTTTTCAAAATCATCTGTTGATGATGCTAAACGCTCAGGCAGCATTTTGAGTAGATTCAGGGTGCTATACAGGGCTGTCTGTTTGTTTTTTCCTTTATCATCCGGATGGTTTGTTTCAATGTAGTATTTACTCTCATGGTTTATTTTTTTATAAAAATGTTCTATGTGATGAGCGATGTCGGCATAGAGTGATGAAAAAACAGGGTCTTGCTTTAGTTCAGACAGTAAGGGTAAGATTTCTTGAAAATAGAGGTATGAGATAACCAAATGCATGACGTAAGAAACTTGAAGCTCTTTGTTATTGACTTTTTCCATTTCAAGTACGATTTGCTCAAGATAATGGATCATGTTCAGAAGGCGTTTGAATAGCAAAACTTGCTGCGGTTCTTTTAAAGAACTTAATGTGTCATATTCAGGCCCCTCATCAGATGTAGGTATCTCTAGCGCAACACTAAGCATACAAGTTTCAATCTTCACCGCAGCATTAAGCATATGGGTTCCAAGCGCCGCCTTGAGAAAATCAATCAGCGAATTTTGAGCGCCAACCTCAGGGTATGGAAGTAGGTGTCTGCTATGAGTTAGCTCTAACTCTTGTTTTAAGGGCGTGCTTAGGATTCCAATGTGCTGGTAAATATCAGATTTGAGGTTGTTTAGGTATTGTGAAAGCCGTGTATGTTTAACCAGGTGATCTAAACGGTTTTCAGGTGCATTTTCTTCGTGTTTTTTTTCTATTGCAGCAGGTTTCTTTTCAGCATTTGATTTATATAAGGCTCTTTTGTCACTGTTCTTGTGATGATCTAAATACCACTGATATAAATCCAGGGCTTCTTCCGGTAAAGGGGTTTCTAATTTGCTATCAATTTTTTGTTTACGACGTGTATACACGGTCTTAAGAATGCATATCAAGGTATCGTTCGGGACGACGGTATTTTCATTAAACTCAGTTAATGCAGGCTTGATGTCTTGTAAATCAATTTCTCCTTCCAGCTCATGGCCATAATGCATAAACCTGTAATAAAGCAGATCATTCTTAATGCTCAGTTGTAATTCGCCCGGTTTTTTTTGTGATTTTTCTTGCATAACAACGGGCTCATAAATATGCCCGAAGCTCATGAATGCATCGTCTTCTTTGTATGTTGTTGGTTGAGCAGAAGAACGTGTTTTTAATTGTGGCGTGTGATCAGCTTTGGATATTTTTTCTAGGATAGCTTTTTTAAGCGAAAGGTTGTTTAAATCTCGCTTAAGCTGGTTTAAGGTGATACCTTCCAGCCTCCCTCTGAGTATTTCGCCGTTTTCACCAAGCACAATATATCGACTAGAACTATTATCTTGGTTTATTTCATCGAGGTATATTTCACCTGGTATCGCTTTTTTCTCGTCATGATTGGGCAAATTTGACATTAAAACCAAGTCATATCCAAATTGTATCACCAGTTGCTCGTTGCGTGTAATTTGAAGCGTTTCATAAGCGAGCATTTGTTTGAGCTGCATTTCTATTTCTAAGCTCGTTGCGTGTGCAATAGAACCAACATAGATATCTTGAAACCAGGGGTGATCTTCTATTTTTAGGCGTGCATTGGGGTCGTTTGTGTTTAAGTGAGTCAACGCTAAATCTATTTTAAAGCATGTTTTTTTTGAATTGTGAAGCTGGCGCTGGATAGGATCCAATGATGTCATAAATTGTGCCGTATCCTGCAAGAATTCACGGCGCTTTAGTCTGGCACTAAGCTCAGATGGGCGTTTAAATGGTTTATTTTGAATTTGCTCTTTAAATGCATCACGTTTTATTTTGAGTTTTTCTATTTGGTTTTCGAGGGCCACCTGGGTAGAGGACCATGCTCTGTTGGCGTCAGCTATAGCAATATGAGGTGTGTTTTTTGATACTTTTTTTGTAAAAGAGCCTGAACATAAATGTGTAAAACGAGCGTCAAATTCTAGGTCTGAGATGTAAGGCTGAATGGAGCTATACCATCGGATACAGTTTGATTTAAATTCGTCTTGAATGTGCCCGCGCTCGAGCAGTTCATTGAGGATGTGAGGTAAAAACTGTTGTAATGCCTCAAGTGCAGTTAACTCGGCGAGTGAGCAACCCAGAACGGAAAGAGGGATACTGGATTTTTGAATAACACCTGGGTGATGTCCTCCTCGTGAGGTAATCGTGCGTTGAAGTATTTCTTCGGTTAATTGCAGGTGATTGCTTTGACCAAGTTTAGAGTTTTGACCTTTAATAAAGAATTTTAAAAAGGCTGTATTGGTTAGCTTAACTTTAGCTTGAACGCTTTTATCTTCTGCAATATAAGACAGTTGATTTTGATCATGATCCCAGATATATCCTTTGTGACCCGCATCAATGGCTTCTTCGAGTGTCATTAAATAAAGGGTGTAAGGCCCATCGGTGGCTTTTAATACTTGGTACTGAAGGACGCCATCTTGAATCTTTACATAGATATTTTTGGGTTGATGCATGACGTTATTATCAAGCAAAGCAAGTACGTATGGGGTTGGAAAACTAAGGGTTTGGGCAGTTTTCCAGGCGTTGTGATGTTCTATGGCATTGAGGAGACTGCTGCAGTCGGCGCTTGCTTGTTTTAACTGCTGTATCTGCTGTTCATATGAACGGTATAACGACCACGATGCATGCGTACTTAGTGTTTGAGGATGTTGAACATAGGTGTCATCGCCTATTTTTTGATAGAGTATACGTTTGTTTTTATCTTTATCTTTATCTTTGTCTTTGTCTGTTTTTTTTGGCTGGTTTTCTGGTAAAAAATAGATGTCTTCAAGTATCTCTTGTTCTGAAACTTGAAAAATATGCGTATTTGTTTTGGATGGGTACAGAACGCGATGGGCTTGTTTTTGGACTTCTTCAATCTGTAGCGTATAGCGCTCAACTTTAAATGCATGATTTGGTTTAAGTTGCTCCCAGCGTTGTTTTAGTTGGCGTAGTGAACGTTCTATATTCGCGGAATTGGGTTTGTTTTGCGTTTCTTCGTTACTCCATGTGACCCAGTTAGCAACGAAGTTATACCAATCCGATGCAAGATGGCCCCAGGTATAGTTGCTATGTTTGTTAATGCGGGTAAGTAATGGTTTATCGGTGTCTAACATGTAAGGGCTAAGTGCTAAAATATATTGTTCTAAGTCGGCTGGAATTGTTTCTTCTGGATTTTGTAGATAAGCATCGAGCGCTTCTAAAGCCGGAACAATCAAGCGCAATGCTTCGATGGACGTTTCCATTTTTTGTTGTATAGGCTTTAAGCGTAATTCAATGAATCGCGCATCTTCAATTTTTAACAAGTGTTCGTTTGTTTGGTCAAAATTAATCAGTAGCTTTGCCGTTTGCACCAAGCTTTCATACCGAGGTTTGATTTGCTCCATGAGGGGCTTGGATAAACGTCCAGGCTTGAGCAAGAGTTGCATTTCAAGTTTGTCTACGCCACGAAAAAGTACAGGTAAAAGCTCGTAGTTTAATATGGCGAGGTATTCTCGCCCTAGATTTTTCACCGTATCATTTAATTCACCGGCTTCTTGGTATATATGGGTCCATAACGTGTGCGTTTGACGCATTAGAGACATTAAGTTGAACACAAAGTACAGACTATTTTGGTTGCTGCTGGCAATGGTACGCGTTAATTGTTTACCTTGAGTAATCAATTCTTCCATTTTTTCTTTGTTAATGCTGGCGGTATATTCTGGATTTCGTGAGGTTAATTTTTTAATAGAGACACGGAGCTTCTCAATATGAACCGGATAGGCGGGAAAAACTGCGCCAAAATACGTGAGTAAATCATAACCGTCTTCGCCTGATGTTGGTTTTCTGTGCTCTATGGCGCGGCCAATCGTGAGACCTACGTCATGACTGGTAAATGACGCACGTGGTGCATTGGGATTGTTTGCAAGCGCTAAGGCATGGGCTAATCCGTCAGCGATAAAGTTTATTTCATTACGAAAGTTCTGTTCGGCATCGGTCATTAAGTTTAATAATAAATGACAGGCTTCGTAGGCTTCGGCGATGAATTCGAAGTTGTTGCCTCTAAGGTGTTTTAAGTTGAAGTTTAAGTCCCCTAATTTATCAAAGGCTTGTTCGGCGAGATAAAGTGCGTTTTCAAGATTTTTAATGCGTTTAATGTCATCGGGCTCATTGGAAAAATCCTGAGGAAAGGGTTTGCCTTCGGGTTGTCTTAGTTTTGATACAATAGTTAAAACAGTATTTCTGAAATTAATATGCTCGGGTTTATCAGGGTTATTTAGTTTATCTGCTAAATTAGTTAAATCTACGTCTCCTGCTTCCCCCAAAGGCGCTTCTTTTTCCATGCCTTTTATCAAATAGGTTTTAGGATTTTCGGATAGATAAACGATACCATCTTGTGCTTTATCAACTTGTGTTTTACCACGATCATCTTTTATAGATGACATGAGCTCGAGCTCAGACCCGCGAGTAAAACTTAAAATACGTGCGTCAAATTCTACGTTTTGCCACGTTACCATGCTCGCGCGGAATGTACGAAACCAGACGCGAGCAAGATGTAGATCTTTAAGAGGCGTTTGCCACGCAGGAGTCATATCAGAATTAGTCATAAGCACCGTAGTTATTTAGATGAGCATAATAGTTAAAGAGTATAGGCTTTGGTGCCTTAAGTCAAATTGTGATCATAGTGTGTTTTTTGTCATCGAGTTAAGTTACGCCCTGAATTTATGTTAAACTCCGGCATATTTTTTATATAAGCGAGCGATTATGCTTCAAGTGGGCCAGTTTAATCAACTACGTGTTGTCAAAGAAGTACCGTTTGGTGTTTACCTCGATGGAGATGATTGGGGTGAGGTTTTGTTGCCTCGTAAAGCTATTCCTGAAGGTACGGCTATAGGGGATCAAGTCAATGTTTTTATTTACTTTGATTCAGAAGATAAAATCATTGCGACCACTAAGCGTCCTAGGGTTACGTTAGGGCATTGTGCATTTTTAAAGGTGATTGATGTGAATCGTGTGGGGGCGTTTCTTGATTGGGGCTTGGATAAAGATTTGCTTGTACCCAAGCCTGAGCAGCGCAGACCGATGCAGCAGGATAAATCTTACATAGTGTACTTAACCCAAGACGATCAACATCGTTTGGTTGCAAGCTCAAAGCTTGATTATTATTTAGATAAAACACCGGTGTGTCTCAATGTCGGTGAGGAAGTGGATTTATTGATAGCCGAAACAACTGAACTGGGCACCAAAGTTATTGTGAATCATACGCATTGGGGATTAATTTATTCAGCTGATATTTTTCAGGCATTACAGTATGGGCAGCGTACACGGGGTTATATCAAAGCGGTTCGAAGCGATGGCAAGCTTGATGTTGTCTTAAGAAAACTAGGGCATAACAATATTCCAGGGTTAGCCCAGCGTATTTTAGATGCCTTGAAACAAGCAGATGGATTTCTAGCTGTGCATGATAAAAGTTCGCCAGAGGAAATTAAACACGTGTTTAACGAAAGTAAAAAGAACTTTAAGCATGCAATTGGCACGCTTTATAAGCAAGGCGTGATTCGCATAGAGCCGAATGGTATTCGATTGCAGGATTAATTTTTAGGCGCGTGATGTGGATTTTGCCTTAAAACGCAAATGAATTTGAAATATGGAGCGCGCCTGGTTAGAATGATGATTCTTGTTGCTGTTCTATTGACCAAGGATTGATCGATATGATGTATAGACTAATTATTGTTGTTGTTCTGTTTTTTGTCTCTTCCGCGAGTTTTGCTTGCCCACAAGCTACGCCTACCAATGCACCAAATTTTTGCGCAACCTTTCGTGTTGCTGCTAAATGCCATTGTACAGCGGGGTTGCCTGCGGTTATGTGCGGTAAAATGAATAATTTATATCAACGCTTGTTGATTGTATTTGGTTCATTGGAAAATGCTTGTGAATACCAGCATGACACCACGAAAGAAAGTTGTATAGATTCGTGGAATTGTTATTTACATGGCGGTCAAAATAAAGATGGTAACCTATGCAGTGGTACAGGTCGGGCTTGTAGCTGATGCGAAATCTTGTTTTGAGTAGTGTTCTTTTGTGGCCGGCTTTAGCATCTTCAGGTGACGCCGGTCAAAATAATACCCATACACATGCATTTTATGTGGGCGCAAATGGCGGCTACGGCTCGACAACATGGGTAGGCTTGGTTCCTGAAATAGAAAACCAAAACCTTGTGCTAACCATGTCAACGCCAATTGAGGTTCAAGAGGGCGGCGGTGTGTGGGGAGGGTTTGCTGGTGTCGAGTTTACGCCTTATTTCGCACTTGAAGCGAATTATCTTGCTTATCCTGATGCTACGGTTGTGTTTGATGAAGATAGTTTTTTTGCTTTTGAAAATAACGATCGGACCGAGCTTAATACAAAAACACAAGCGATTTCGGTGATGGCGAAATTTATGCTTACGCTACCAGGCACCACGGTACGTGCATATTCGAGTTTTGGCGTGGGTGGTATCCATCGTGATGATGAGATCAATAATGTTTGGATTGCGTCACCTTCGTTTGGCATAGGTCTGAATTATGTATTTACGCCGCATGTGATGGGCGAGTTGGTCGGTAACTATATGTCGGGGTACGGTACGTCAGAACTGAATCCGGCAAAAGATTACGTGCCTTTTTTATACGCTGCTTACGCGCGTATTGCGTATCGTATTTAGTTTGGATTTAGGGCATTATTTTATCCAGCCACTTCGGTAAATACCAATTCCAGCTCTTAATCAGAACCATCGTTGAGGGCACTAAAAGCGTTCGAATAATAAAGGCATCCACAGCAATCGCCACGGCAATACCTAATCCAAACTCTTTGACCATGAGTACGTCTGCTGTCATAAACGAGCCGCATAAACAGATCACAATAAGCGCTGCACTGGTGATAATACGGCTGCTTTGCTCTATACCAAAAATAATACTGGCTTGATTATCATGTGTTTTTTTATAATGCTCCTGAATACGCGTGAGTAGAAATACTTCGTAATCCATAGAAAAACCAAAGATGGCGCAGAAGATAATAATCACCAAGGTTATATCGAGTATGCCTTGCGTTTGAAAATTAAGGTATTCATGAAAATGACCTTCTTGAAAAATAAATACCAGTACGCCATAACACGCTGAAATACTTAAAATGTTCATAAAAATAGCTTTCAACGGTAAAAAAAGTGAACGTAATAAGATAAGTAAAATTAAATACGTTAAGCCGATCACCCATAGCGCTGCGTAAGGAAAGGCATCGGTGATGGCCTGCATGACATCAAGGTTTTGTACGGGCACACCTGTCATGCGCAGTGTTAGGCCATTACCTGGATCCATGACTCTGAGTTCTTTAATCAAAGCTTTGGTTTGGCTAGAATCTCCCTCATATTTACTGATGATACGAATAACCGTAAATTGCTCACCTGTGGTGGTGTCTAACAGTTGTTTGATCCCATTGCTCTCACGTTGCTCAGATGACATATACAGCTCTTGGTAGGCTCGTCTCAACAGTCTCGGTGTGGTGGTGACAATGCTGCCCACACGCTCAACCGCCGCATTTTTTTCAAGCTTGCGAGTAAAGTCATAGAGTTGGGATACGTGATGAGCTGACAAAATAGACCCGCGCTCAGTTGAAACCACCAGTAGAATGGGTGCTAATTCGGTATGAGGGAAGCTTTTTTCAAACTCATCAAAAAATTGTCGACTCTCCGAGTGTTTAGGAACAATTTTAAAATCAGATATACCAAAATTAACGTGTATAAACGAATAACCGAGTATTAATAAAATACTTAGGCTAATAGCAAAAAAAGTTAAAGGCTTATTGACAACATAGGTCGCTATATTACGCCATATATGATGTTTAATGGATTCTTCGGGTTGTATTTTTCTCAATGCTAATCGGTCGATCCCCTGATGAATGACCGAAAGAATAGCCGGCAATAATGTTAAGGCAAGCATGACGGCAACAAAAACAGCTGTTAATCCGCCTACACCAATCGAAAATAAAATATTAATGGGGAAAAAAAGTAAGGCGCTTAAGCTCGCAAAAACGGCAAGACCACTGAATAATATTGCACGGCCTGCTGTACTAAATGTCACGGCGATGGCGTCGGATACGGAGGCTTGTTGTTTTAACTCACTTCTAAAGCGGAAGATAATAAACAAAGAATAATCCAGGCTTAGACATAATCCGAGTAGTAGCGCTATATTGAGTGTGAATATTGATAAAGTAAAAATATTGCCAATAAAATAAAGCGTAGTTAATATAATTAAGGCACACCCTCCACCGAGTGCCATAGGAATAAGTGTAGCAACTAACGTGCCAAAAATAAGAATTAATATAACAGTCGTAACAGGAACAGCAACGGCATCTGCTTGATACAAATCTTTTTGTGTTTGCGCGTTAATGCCTTCGGTGAATATGCGCTCACCACCTATAGATAATTTCATTTTTTCGGGTATTTTGATGATTTTTTTAAATTTTTTGAGCATAGCAGAGCTCATAGGCTCCGGATTTTTAAACAAAATGACAGCGTAAGCGCTGTGATTGTTACTTGATCTTTGTTGTGCGTTATTTTCAGGATAAATAATTTCATGAGGAATGGGGAAATTTTCTAACCCAACTAAAGATGTATGAATTTTTTTGTTAAACGCTTTACTGGTCACACTTAAGTGTGGGCTGTGGTAGAGCACAATAAAGCGATTATCTCGTGTATAACCTAGGTTTTTATTCAAATATTGTTTCGCGAGCGTACTGTCGGCACGATCAGCAACGAAGCCGGTCGATTGAAACGGGGTTAAAATTTGAGGGATAAAAGGCACACAGAGTGTAATGATAAGTAACCAGGTTACAATAAAGCCAATTCTAAAGCGATAAATAAAACGGCCTACGCGAGAAAACACACAGCTTTTTTCATCCATTTTTAATCCATTTAGATTGGAATGTATACCGTAAGTATATGCCATATTTTAAAAATGCAAGATATTAATGCAATTTATAGAGGGGGTGGCTCAATGCCAACAATGTGCTATATATTACTATAGAGAAAACTTAAGAACGGATGCTATGCACGTAGATATATCTCAATCATATCAATCATATCAGTCATATCAAAAAGGTGAGGCCTGCTCGGTGAGTATGAGTTTAATTCCCGTTTTTTTGAAACATGTGCATGCAACGCCCGATCGTATTGCCATTATCACATCAGACACATCTTGGACGTATCAAAATCTTTTTGATGATATGGTGGCGTGGATCAATCGATTGAACGCTTTAAGCGCGATCCACACCCCAGTGATGCTATGTTTGCATCGCACACCTAGATTACTCTCGCTTTTACTTGCTTTGCAGTCGCTTGAAATAGCTTATATTCCAGTCGATCCTGAGACACCTTTGGAGCGCATACGCGCCATATGTGAAGATAGTCATGTGGCATTATTGCTTCATGATGCATCTGAACATCATGATGCATATGCGGATTTACCTTGTCATGTATGGGCTCTTGCTGATATCGAAGACGCGGGTTACGCCGAAACATATAAGCTTATACAAAAACCTCCTTGTCGTGAGAAGCTCGCATATATTATATATACATCAGGCTCAACAGGCACACCTAAAGGTGTATGCGTTTCGCGGGGTGCTTTAGATAATTTTTTAACGAGCATGTCTCATCATTTTTTAAATGAAGCGGATGCGATGGTTTTAGCTACCACGACGTTTACATTTGATATTGCCGCGCTAGAATTATTTTTACCTCTTTGGCAGCATAAAACATTATTTTTAGCGAATGAAACTGAACATAAAGATCCTTTATGCATTCAAAATATATTACAAGAACATCCCGTAACTTTATTACAAGCGACGCCTTCATTTTGGCGGATGTTGCATGATTCAGGTTGGCAAGGAAAGCACGATTTGGTTGCTTTGTGTGGGGGTGAGCCTTTAACAACGGAAGTAGCTGAATATTTATTGCCGCACGTGATGTCATTATGGAATATGTATGGACCAACGGAGGCGACGATTTGGTGTTCGTTAAAAAAAATCCAATCAGATAAAAACATCACGGTAGGAAAACCTATTCATAATTTAGAGATGTATGTATTCGATACCTCAATGCAGATCATGCCGTCAGGTAAAAAAGGGGAGTTATACATCGGCGGCTTGGGTCTGGCTGAGGGATATATGGGGCAGGAGGATTTAACGTGCGAAAAATTTGTTATGCACCCTGGCGCACAAGGGCAGCGGTTGTATTGCACCGGGGATGTTGCCTGCATGACGGACGAAGGTGAGTTTGTTATTTATGGGCGTATGGATAATCAAGTAAAATTACATGGTTATCGTCTTGAGTTGGAAGACATTGAGGCCCATATACGAGGCTGTTTCGGCGTGCGGGATTGTGCTGTAATTATTCATGGGGAACAGTTGGTTGCTTATATCTGTAGGGCGGATAAAACATCGTATTCAGAAGATGCGTTAAAACAGAGCTTAACTCTAGCGTTACCGGAGTTCATGATTCCTAAACGGTTTATGTATCTTGAGCATTTACCGCTCAATAGTAGTGGAAAATTAAATCGTAAAGCCTTACTCAAACCTGAGCAAACACGACAACATGAATGCTCACATGTGACACGCATGCAAGCATCGTTACTTAAGATCTGGTGTGAGTCTTTAGGTTTGTTAGGGATGAGTATCGAAGATAATTTTTTTGAATTGGGCGGGCATTCATTATTGGCTGTACGCATTGTTGTGAGCGTAAAACAAACGCTGGGCAAAGATGTCCGCCTTGTCGATTTGTATCAGGCACCCTCTGTTCTCGAGTTTAGTGATCGAGTGCTTGCGGCCCCTGATTATCAGCCTAAGCTCCAAGTAAAAAATGTAAAGCAAGCTTCTTCGTGGATGCCATTGACTGATTTTCAATTTGTTTTATGGGTTTCGAATATTTTTGATTCAAAAGTCAAAAAGCTCAATGTCGTAGGGCGTCGCCGTGTTGAAGGTCCGTTAGATCATCGTATTTTAAATCGTGCGTTACAAGCTGTGATCCAAAAACATGATGCATTGTCGTATGCTATACATCGGTTTTTACCTATGCAAAAAAAACAAGCACGACAAAGCCTTGTTTGGGAAGAGCATGTGTTTTTAGATAATGCTCATCATAATTTTATTGAAGAAAGCTTGAATCAATCAATGCAAGAATTAGATGCATATCAAGCTTGGTCTAATAAAAAACCTTTTCTTCGTGCAAAACTGTTTAAACTAAAACATCAGCGCATCGAACTACAGCTTGCCATGCCTCATATGGTGTCTGATCAACAATCACTTGAGATTTTATTTCGTGATCTCTCGGATGCATATTTATTTTATTCACGTGAGTCGACAGACAATACTCTGGTTGAAGAGGATGCTTTTGAATCTTACGTTCAGCATGAAGAGTATGTGGTACGCTCCTCCGTGGAGCATGACGAAGCTTTTTGGAAAGACTATCTAAATGACGCCGAGCTTTTTTCATTTCCTATAAAGCATCGTTTTTCTAATATGGAAAAAACAGGGTATAGTTATTCGTCTTTTTTTACTATTGATGAAGAAAAACAACGTGCATGGCGTAAATTTTGTGTGGAACACGCCGTTACGTTAAGTGATTTTCTCTGTGCGTCTGTTGGGTTTGCACTCAGGCATTGCTGCGAGAATGATATGGATATACCCAAACGTTTGTTTATTAATAGCGTTAAATCAACACGTGAAAATCCATGTTATGACAACGTTATTGGGTGTTTTTTACGTGCACAGGCAATAAAATTAGATCTCAGCAATCATGAAACGCTTGCAAAATTAGCTAAGCAAGTGCAAAGCTCAGCGTTAGAAACTTCTGAACATCAATATTCTTCGAGTTTGGTTAAGTTATCGGCGATTGGTGATTTAAACTGCTCTCAAAAAGGTCTACAGTCGCTTTTGATTTCATGCGTTGAAAAGGTGTGTCATAAAATAAAAAACAAGCCTTATCATTTGAGCTCGCCTATACTCAATGCGTGTAAGCGATTAGCGAATCTCGATGGTAAGCGAGGATTTGTTATTAATGTCAATATCTGGAATAATTTTTTCTCGGAGCAGCACCAAAGTTCTTACCAAGATCCAGCGGGACTGTTTGGTCGGGCGAGTTGTGCAACGCATGCATCGCAGCAAGATATATTGAAGATAGATGACGTGCTGGATGTGTGTATATTTAAAAATGTTGAATCAAACACGCCTTGTTTAGCTTTATCTGCTAATCTACATCCTGATTTTCGTAATCAGTTAGGTCAGTTTTTGTTGAATATTCTAAATTAATAGATGGGAACACGGGTTATATTGACTGGTTCTTAAACACAACGTAAACTTCTGTAAATTTTTATTGGGCATCATGTATTATGCTTCGTTCCGTTTTGTTTGTTCTCATATCTTGGGGTTTGCTAGGTGATGTGATGGCCTTTGAGGCATCACCTGCGCGAAAATGCATGGTAGGTGTGGTTGATGTGGGTAGTACCGGTTCGCGTTTGCATGTTTATGCCTACGATTGCGATCATAAAATAGAGGGGGCGAACGAGGTTTGGTTCAACAAAATCACCCCTGGGTATGCCTCGCTTGAATCCAAGCAATCGGTGATTGATGCTTATTTAAAAAATTTATTTGATGGTGCTCCAGAACACATCCCTGTTTATTTTTATGCCACAGCCGGTATGCGCTTATTATCTCATGAACAACAAGAAACTTATTACTCTGCCGCTCATCATTGGTTTGACGCTTCAGCGTGGAATCTTATTGAGGCAAAAACTATCACTGGGCGCGAAGAAGGTGTGTTTGCATGGCTTGCTGTGAATCATGAGCGGAACATTCTTCCTGGCGGCGTACACGAAGAGGTCGGGGTGATGGATATGGGGGGCGCATCAGTTCAAATCGTCGCACCGGTAGCTTCTTCTGACGGCATAAACCCCGATGATTTGGTTCATGTTGAAGTTGAACATCAAGATATTACATTATTTGTACGTAGTTTTTTAGGGCTTGGAGCTACTTTAGTGGGGCAACAATTTCTAAACAGCCCTGCATGTTTTCCTGAGGGTTATCCACTTCCTGATGGTTCTGTGGGTCATGGTGACGCAGAGCATTGCGAAGAAGCCGTCAGCCAACTTATTAATCAGGTTCATGCCGTTAATAAAACCATTCAGCCTGTTCTATCGGTGACAACCTCAAAGACTTGGTATGTGCTTGGCGGTTTAGCCTATTTACTGAAAGAAGAGCCTTTTCGCCGAGATGAGTTAGGCGCAACGAATGCATGGTTGCTTGAGCAGGCTAATAACACCGTCTGCCGGCGTTTGTGGTCTGATTTACTTGTAGACTACCCTGATAACGAACGACTCTCTCAGAGCTGTCTTAGAGCGTCTTATTATCATGCTCTTATGGAAAAGGGGTATGGTTTGGACTCTGGAAAATCGATTTATCTCACGTCAAACGATGAAGAAACCGATTGGACTTTAGGTGTGGTCTTGCATCAACACTAGGCATCGATATATACTACGTTTCCATCTTGCCGTTGTAGCTCAGTTGGTAGAGCAATTGATTCGTAATCAATAGGTCGGGCGTTCGATTCGTCTCAACGGCACCAGTAAAATCAAGCACTTACATCAAACCCAATCATTTCAGAATTTTCCGTGTCGAATATGTGTCGAAGGTTGATTGTAATATTTATTTGATTGCATGTCAGAAAAAGGCAAGTTTGTAGACATTACAAGATTGAAATCTTGATGATGAAAACATATCAAACGCTTTTATTTGATAACAACACGATTTTTTGGCTAAACAAGCCTTGACTTCACCCTGAATTCAGATCAATACTTTTTACAGACTTTGAGAAAGCACTTATGTGACCTTTGCAGGCCCATGAAGTTTTAGGATATCTCAATAGTCCATGGCTTGTTCACCGCTACAGAGCAAGCTAGAAAGGAATAGAAAGCGACAGTTTATAAAAAGAACTGTACGTTATCTGTTTTGGTAGCCAGATGGAATACCTTACGGTGTCAACTGGTTATCAAACAGCAAGGATTGCTGCTAGACGGCTAGATGCTGCTTTGATAATTAATTGATGAGGTTATTCCATGTCTAAAAAAGAAATATCCCGACTGCAACTTATAAACGAATTTGAATCTGCTCCAAATTCGACACTCTTTAATCAAAATACCTTGGCTGCAATTTTACATTGCTCGACTCAATTACTCGAACGTAATCGTTGGGCTGGTGAAGGTGTACCTTATCTTAAAATGGGTCGTAAGGTTCTTTATCGAAAGAGCGAAGTTCTTGCTTTTATCCAGCAACTCAAAACCTATCATTCAACCAGCGATCAAGGTCAGTCCTCGATTGTAGTAGCTGACTGATTCGATAGAAATATAACAGTTCTCGGAAGGTTATTTTTCTATTGCATCCGTGCACCTTCCATGAACTCTTGTTGGAGAGATTCATGAACCAAGCTCAAGTGTTAACGTTAGATAATAAGCAAGAAAAGCACCTCAAAACGTGTGAGTACGCAGGTGGTCATTTTAAGCTAACGCCCAAAGGTGTTTCTTTTCTTGGTACGGATAAAGACGGTAATGAACTGCCTTCTCGTTGGATTTGTTCTCCTTTTCACATCACGGCTAAAACACGAGATGAAAAAAGTGGTGAATGGGGACGGCTCCTTAAATGGTATGACGACGATGGTGTGAAGCATCAATGGGCCATGCCTCTTGCCTTGTTACATGGGGATGGTTCTGAAATCAGGAAGGAGCTTGCACGGTTAGGTTTAAGCATATCGCCTAATAAATTAACCCGTGATTTGTTGATTTCTTACATACAGGTTTTTCCCGTGGACATGAGGGCGCGCTGTGTAGATAAACTGGGTTGGCATGAGGATGTGTTTGTAACAGCCGCAGGTTTCATCGGGCAATCTTCAGAGTTGGTTGTTTTTCAAAATACCAATGCCATCGAGCCAGCCTTGTCTGTTTCTGGGACAGTCGATGCATGGCGTGATTCAATTGGTCGCTTGGCTTCGGGTAATTCTCGTTTGATTTTTGCCTTATCGACGGCTTTTGCACCAACACTAGCTAATATTGTTGGTGAGGATTCGGGTGGCTTTCATTTTAGAGGCGCGTCATCTTCAGGAAAAACAACGGCCTTAAAAATTGCGGCTTCTGTATGGGGCGAACCGAAGGCTTATTCTCGATTATGGCGCACAACTTCAAATGGTTTAGAAGGCTTGGCGGCTTTGCATAACGATGGGTTGTTGATTTTAGATGAATTAAGCCAAATGGATCCGAAGCAAGCAGGGGAGGCAGCTTATTTACTTGCAAATGGTCAGGGTAAAACCCGTGCTTCTCGGCATGGCACGGCAAAAAAATCTGCCAAGTGGTCTTTATTCTTTTTGTCTGCTGGAGAAGAATCTTTGACCGCACTCATGGCAAGAGCCGGACAGCGGGCCAATGCTGGTCAGGAAATTCGTTTGGCTGATATTGAAGCCGATGCAGGTTTAAATATGGGGATTTTTGAGCGTTTACATGATGAACCCAATCCCGAGACCATGGCTTTGAGTTTAAAAGAAGCGGCTAGCCGTTATCACGGGGCTGTGGGATTGGCTTGGTTACAGAAGGTTGTCAATCATCGTCAAGAAGTATCCAGTAGCATTTCTAAAATTATTCAAGAATTTGTTGGCATCATCGCCTTGCCAGATTGTTCAGGACAGATTTTAAGGGTGGCAAGACGATTTGCTTTGGTGGCTGCAGCTGGCGAGTTGGCAAGCCAGTATGGATTAACCGGATGGGCCGAGGGTGAAGCTTTTCATGCAGCTCATACCTGTTTTAGAGCCTGGTTGGATGCGTTTGGTTCGCATGGTAATCGAGAGGATAGAGCCGTTCTTTCTCAAGTTCGAGCTTTTTTTGAGTCACATGGTTCCAGTCGTTTTGATAAACTTAGAAGTCCTAATAATGAACACATCAATCGTCGTGCTGGTTTTTATACTACCGCAGAGAACGGGGATAGAATCTACATGGTTTTATCTGAAGTATTTAAAAATGAAGTTTGTGCAGGCTTTGATCCTAAAGTTGTTGGACGAGTGCTGCTTGATGCCGGTTGGTTAACGCCAGGCAAAGATGGCAGAGCAACGCAAAAATTTAGAGTGGCTGGCATAGGGATACCGCGTTTGTATGTTTTTAACAGTTGTTTGTGGGAAGAGGAATAAACCACGGGGACGGCGGGGACGCATGGGGACATCAGGCTACATCAGCTCTCACGGTGTCCCCAGTAGAATTAACATGTGGGGACACTTGGGGACAAATAAAGTCAGCACGGATGCGGTGTCCCCCGTGTCCCCGTTGTCCCCCGAAATATTATGCGTTTAAATACAGCCATAACGTATTACGCGATGTAATACCCATTTCCTCTTGTATTAAGAGGCGTGCTTCATGCTTACTAAGTGTCGGTAATAAGGTGCGGTAGCGTTGATATGCATAAAGGTAACGCCATGATTTGTTTGTAGGTAGGTGATGTTTAGCTAAGGTATTTCGCCATTTTATACGGATAAAATCATAACCTTCAAACTGTATGAGGGTGTCATGTCCATGTATTAAATTAGTTAATCTCGATAGAATCATGTGCTGCGTTTGGTTTCGTATCGGAATAAATCTATCTTGTGAATTAAATGCGATTTCACGTGTAATCCAAAGCTGATGTTCTTGTGCATGTACGCCTGGCCATAAGTGAATGGCTTCACTGAACGTTAACCCAAATTCAGTTTGTAAGGCCATAATGAGGGAACTTGTGGGTTCGATAAACATTTTCCAAATGGTGGGTTCTATTTTGATTTTCTTCTTAGATTTGTATTCGCGAGTAAGTTGAAGGCTTTTGTTATCAATCTCAGGTATTTGGCAGTCTAATGCGCATAGAAATTTACGAATAATGGTCATGTAACGCATGATGGTTGCCGGACGGAGCTTTTGCTTTTGCCAATGCTTGATTAGACCCTCAATATTTTGGGTTGTTAAGGCTTGCCACGAGCGGGGTGTGCTGCCGATTCTAAAGAGATCATCCATCGTTTTATGGATAACGTAATTTTGATGTTTTCTATCTGTGAATTTGCCCTGACGATTACATTCTAAATATAGGGTTGCAGCTTGTCTTAAAGAACGTTTATTCATGATCTCTCCCGGAAAAGTTAGCGTGATTCCATTCGTATGCAATCTGTCGGATGACAGAATATCCATGAAGAGTTTCCCGACTTGTCGTCCTGCCATGAGGTTAGGGAATGATATGGCTATTACAAGAAACGTTATCAAAGCGATACGGGTATAGCAAGAATTTTAGTTGAGATAAGGTGACATCGCATGACGTGCGTTAGGACAAAAGGCTGATAAGTATTGGTGTGACTGGGTTTCTTTGGGGTGGTATATCTGCGTCACTGCAGATAAACCTTCAGTGACGCAGGTCCAATAATCCTGTTTATGTACAGATAATGACTTTTAATGTATAATGCGCTCAAATTTTGATCTTTATAATTTAAGAAGGGGTTATTATGACTACACCAACAGAAGCTACAGTACAATTGAAAAAATTGATGTCAGATTTTCATTATGGTAATTGCACATTAGCTTACTTTAGGACATCCGTTATTACCTTAGCGAATCAGGGTGCTGACCTTACGGTTCGTGCTACTTTTGGTGCAGAGCCTACCTTGTTACATGTACTTGTTGGTAAGAATACGAATGGTGTACTTGATGACGATATTGCACAGTTATTAAAATTAGTTCCAGATCTCGTTAAAGCTAAAGATATGTATGGCCGAACAGCTTTAGCCTACTTAATAGCTTCTTTTCAAAATAATCACGTCCAATTTGATGATTTCACGCAATCTGCGATGGCATTAGCGAAGGCAGGTGCAGATACCACGGTTCGTTCCAATACTGGAGCGGAGCCTACCCTGTTAGCTGTGCTTGCCAGTAATAATAAAAATGGTGCAAATAATGATGCTATTGCTGAGGTGGCCTCTTTAAATGCTTCTGCTTTAGAAGCTAAAGATATGTATGGCCGAACAGCTTTAGCCTACTTAATAGCTTCTTTTCAAAATAATCACGTCAAACTTGATGACTTCAAGCAATCAGCGATGGCATTAGCGGGGGCAGGTGCTGATACCACGGTTCGTTCTAATCGTGGAGCGGAACCTACTTTGTTACATGTTCTTGTTCTTAATAATACAGACGGTGTAAATGATACAGATATTAAAACCTTGCTTGCGAAAAATCCCGAGCTTATCAATGCTACTACGAGCCGTGGTCGTATACCATTGCAGGAACTGCTTCAAAATAAGCGCGATACCTCGGTTGAAGAGGTTGAACAATTACTTCTGTTAGGTAGTGATTTGAACTGTGTAGATAATGACGGAAAAACATTATTGCATACAGCTTGTGCCACCAGAAACTTAGATGTTGCCAAGCATTTAGCTGGTCGGGAATTAGATTTAACTGCTACAACGAAGAATGGCTCTTCTATGTGGCATTTATGCATACCTTATGGTGTGAATAGTGATCAAGAACAAGATACAGCGATACACGAATGGTTGTATGAGCAAGAGCTTGATATCAATCAAAAAAATAATGAAGGTAAAACAGCATTACACGTGGCCGCAGAATATAATAATACGCTCATGATAGAGTGGTTGCTACAACATAAAGCTGACCCTGCAATACAAGCTTCAAACGGTAAGACAGCGTTACAGATTTTTGAAAAGAAAGGGTTTAATCTACCAGCTGAGCAGGGAGTGGAATATAAGATATCAAATCTGCTGAAAAAACTGAAAAACAAAGCCACTTCTCTGGAAGAAAGAGGCGAAACAAATGCCTTCGAGGCAGCAAATACATTACACGAACAATTATTGAATAGTTTTCAAACTTATATGGATGCCCCTGTAAAAAATAAAGCAGTATTTGAAACGCTAAAAAGCGAGTTCGATGCCGCTATTGTTGAAGCAAGGCCGGAGTTAGAAAAACATCGCTCATGGTGGAATGATTTCACGGCTAACTTGACCATGCACATTGCTTTACTAGCTTGCACATTGGGGATTGGGAACGTTGTCGCTTTGTCTTACAATTATTATCAGTCGGGCGGTCAATCAATGTTCTTTAAAATGACAACAGACTCAGATAAGCATGTCAAAAATATTGAAGAGACTGTCGAGCAGTTGGGGAAAAACTTACCTCAGTGATACTTCGCTCCATCTGAATAAACCTTTGTAGCCCGTAATAGGGCTACATTGTATTTCTAATCCTTCTCAGGTAATTGATTTAAAGCTGCACGTTCGCGCTCCAACTCAGTACGAAGTTCTTCTTCTGTTGGTAAATAATGCAGATATTTTGAGGCAAAGAGCTGCTTGCTGTCGGCCAATACGGAATATTTCGCAACAGCTTCACTTTTTTCACTGCATAAAATTAAGCCGATGGTGGGGTTGTCGTCAGGGCCTTTACGGTGTTGATCGTAAATTCTCACGTAGGTATCCATTTGTCCCACATCTTGATGCGTGAGTTTGCCTATTTTTAAATCGATGAGTAGGAAACATTTGAGTTTATAATTGTAGAACACCAAATCAATGTAAAAATCTTGATCTTCTGTAGCGATTCGTTGCTGACGTGCCACAAATGCAAACCCTTTGCCAAGTTCAAGTAAAAATTGCTGAAGGTTATTGATGAGCGCTTGTTCTAGATTACTCTCCAATGTCGAAGCGTAGGGTAAATTTAAAAATTCTAGAATATAAGGATCGCGTAAGTAATCTTTGGGGTTATTCTTTAATGGCTCAATATGGGTATTCGCTTCATCAATGACAGGTTGCTTAACTTTGCTTGATAATAAACGCTCGTAATATAGTTTATCGATCTGACGTTCTAATGCTCTGACACTCCAAACATGGTCTATTGCTTCTTTCACGTACCATTCACGGGCTTGCTGCTTTTCTACGCGCAATAATACACAATAATGAGACCAACTTAATTTGGCGGACACTGTCTGCCAAATTGGATATAAGAGATAAAAGCTCCTCATATTTCGAAGATTACGCTCATTAAATCCCTTACCAAACTCTTGGCGTAACTGTTTTGATAATGCCTTGATTTGCTGCTGACCATAAGTTGCTCTACTTTTACCCTTTTGTTCATGCTCAACAATCAAGCGACCAACATGCCAATAGGTGTGCACCATTGTATGATTGATGGTCTGTTGAAGCTGGGTACGTGCTTGATCTAGTAGCGTCCGAATAGCAGATAATAATTCCGTGGCGATTGGGGCGTTCATAATATTTCTTCCTTTTCCGTTGGTTGGACTACAACGACTTCCGCAGACTCTATCACACCCATACATGTTAAAATATAAGTCGTAATGTGTTGTATGGGTTTTCGAAGGCGTTCAACATCTGTGATAATATAGCCTGCCGTCACATCGTTGGTCATTTTGTGGTTCATTAACCGCTTTAATGCGTAAGCAGATACATCTAAACTTTCAGCAATTGTGATAAACGTACGTCTTAAGTCATGAACGGTAAATTCAATCCCTGATGCCTTCGTGACATTGGCCATTTGTTTGCGTGGTTCAATAATATGACCTGCGACACCCGTTCCTGGAAAAACATATTCATTGGTTTGATTTTGTTTACGTTCGTTTAGTAGCTCATATAAAAAATCAGAGAGGGGCAGGGTATGAGGTTCATGATTTTTGGTATCGAGTATTTTTAAAGTTTTATCGGCGAAGTCGATTTGATCCCATGTTAACGTGGCGGCTTCTTGGCGACGTAACCCAGTTAATAGGATCAATAAAAGATAATCTCTAAATGTTTTGTTTTGTAGTTGTTCGAGTGCTTGATACCATGCCGACAGCTCGTGTGATTTGATAAACGTTTGACGTCGTTTTATACGATACCAAGCACGGGTTTGTGAGAGTCGTTTAACGGGGTTCTCAGGTATGAGTGTTCGTCCTTCGGCATCTTCATACTGACCTGCAGCAAAGTTAAATAAAGCACGCAAAACGCGCATGGACAAATTAGCATAAGCTTCGCCGTGCAATTGACCTAGTTTTTTGTGATGTCTGGCAACGCTATCTTTAGTAATTGAAAGTAGAGGTTTATTACCCCAGTTTAGAAATGCTTTGTTTATGATTTGTTTGTAATTGGTGAGTGTGGATGCTTTTAACGACTTTCTAACGTGAATGTAATCGTTGAACACAGCATTTAATGTGAGTTCACGCATTTTTTCAGTTTGTTTTTCTGCTACAGGATCAATACCCATCGCAATTTTACCCAGCATTTTTTGTGCTTCTTTCCGAGCCATTTCAACGGTAAGTTCAGGGTAGCGTCCTAAGGTAATTCGAGACAGTTTAGTTTTGATGAGTTTTTCGATAAAAAACGCTTTCGTTCCGCCAGATGTCACTCGCACCCCGAATCCTTTTAAGACATCATCGTAATAACGTTTCTGAGTTGTTTTACCGACTTCTGTAATACATGGGATAGATAGTTTAATAACGGTTGATTTTGTGATCTTCATTTTAAGCTTCATTCCATCCGTGTCGAAAGCGTGTCGAATATATGTCGAAGGATTGGTTAAAATCCATTAAAAGAACGTATGACTTATTAGTTTCTTAAGTCATTATAAAATAAAGCTTATTAAAAGAAAATAGAAGCGTGTCGAAAGCAGTAAAAACCACCTAATTAAAATTCGTAATCAATAGGTCGTGCGTTCGATTCGTCTCAACGGCACCAGTAAAATCAACAACTTACGTAAAAACTCTTCTTTACATCGTATTTCTTGGTACCGGTTTTGGTACCTTTTCCTAAATGTAATCATTTGATATTAATTGTTTTACTCTAATTGATTCGTTATAAGTAAATTTTAGTAATATTGATTCTTGAGTGCCCAAGCTCTCTGGTCAAAATCATTCGTGCTTGACGATCCAAATCTTTTTCAATGCCTTTTAGGCTCTTAGAACTCACTCCTCCGGCCATTGGGCACAGTAATCCCTGGCCGTGTGGATCGAGCGCACGCGTTAATTCATGATAACGCCGTTGCGCATACGCATGTCGAAGCCCATGCAACTTAGAAACGCCTATGTCTTTCGTTTGCGTTTGATAACGGCTTAAATGCTGTTTGTAGGTGCGACCTACAGGAATCAACGACTCGCCTGGCTTAATTAGCTTAGATACGTCGATAAGCCACTGACGTTGTTTTTCATTTGTGATGCTTAGTGTTCGGCCGATCCCACCTTTGGTCCAGCTGGGTTGTATTTTAATATTTCTACCACTCCAAGCTTCACTTAATACAAATTTCATAGACTCTTCACGGCGAAGCCCAAACAACGCTTGGCTTTCAATTGATAAACGAATATGAGGATCGGTACACTTGCTAAAATCAATGTGATGAATCGCTTTGTTATGTTTAGGGGCGTAGCTTCTCTTTTCAATTTGATAAGCATCATTTTTAGGCTTTACCAAATTAGGTTTTTCCAGGGCTTTTGATGCTTTCCTGAGTTTAGACATGTAATTTTTGATGGTGGCGGTGTTTTTTTCCTGATTTTTCCAATGGGCCACAAGTACGTGCACATGTTTTGGTTTGAGGCCTTTTATGTGCGCCAGTTTAAACCCAAGTTCATGTAAATCTTTCACACAGCGGTTCAACATGTGTTTCATGTCCGCTTTACTGGCGTAGGAGTAGCCCTGAATTTGTTTAATAAGTTCATTGATGGAAAACTGCGCGCTTTTTAATTTGTGGTTAGCCACGTAAATACCCCCACAGCGTGGTACGTGACTTCAATCCCATCTCATCCATGATGGTTAACGTCGTTTTGTAGTGGCTGAGTGTTGTTCCGAGTTGTTTTTGGCGAAGCTGCGCATACACATAACGGTATGATTTTCGAGGTGGAAGCTTTAACACGCGTAACGCATCGCGCCAGGCAAAAAGCACAGCATCGTACCCATGGCTTTCGATTAAGCTTTGGTGGTTTTCCGTGAGTTGATTTAATTCCGCGAGAATTTTTGCTTGCTCTGTCGTTTGAAAGGGCACACATCTGTCTTCATTATTAAAGGTGATTTCACGCGTGAGCCACAGCTGATGCTCTTGAATATGGATGGAAGGCACCATGCGCATGGCTTCACTTAAGGTTAATCCAAAATGAATTTGCATTCCTAATAAAACACGGGCGATAGGGTTGTTCGCTTTCAGTACGATTTCTTGAGTGATATGTATTTTTCGTTGTGAAGAGATTTTTTTATGATGCCCAGCTGTTTATTTTTGAGTGAAGTTACTTTATATCCAAGACTCATAAGAAATTTTCGTATGATGGTCATGTGCTTCATCATGGTCGCAGGCTTAACTTTCTTTCTTTGCCAATAACGCATTAATTTATGAAAATCTTCGTTTGTTAATGCTTCCCAAATTTGTGGCGCATGACCGATAATAAAAAGGTCATCAATCACTTTATGGATAACATACTGACGTTGTTTTTTATCACGCAAGCAGCCGGAACGATTGTTTTGGATGTAATGATTGGCCGTTTGTCGCAATGATTTTTTTTGCATGATAAAGCCTTAAATATATTTGCCCTGACATAGCTAAGTGTTGATTGGGCAGTTTACTCAAAGGTGATACTTGGCTTATGCCACAAGGCCCACATCGGCAAATCAGTTGTAAACATCAAACAACGGTTTTTGGGTGGTTTTCCTCCTTAGGTTTTAAATGAAAAAGAGCTCGGAAAAACAGCATGCCTAAGCGCATAGGGTAGGGTTGTATTGTGAGGTTCAAATTCTTAACGAATTTGCTCTGACTGGTTACAGAAGGTCCTGAAGAAATCAGGTGATGGTTTTAAGGTTCCCGACTAACGCCCGGCCACTGGGTTAGGGAATGATGGTGGCTATTGCATAAGACCCGAAGGTTTCGCCTGAATTTCACAGGCTCATCAGTCATGCTTCGTGTTAAAATTTATCAAAACGGTACTTGCTCTGCAGGATTTAGGGCGCTTATTTTGTTCATTCGCGTACAGGGCATTTGAATATCGATGGTTACTTGATTGATTTTACTTGGGAAATTTTGAAATGCATATCTGCGTCACTGCAGATAAAAGCATCTGCAGTGACGCAGGGTATAGGCGCCGGCGTTTTACACGGGGCCCACAGGCACATGCACAATGAGTCACGACACTCCCGCAAAGCAAGAGGATTAACTTTTTGAGGGTTGAGTGAATGTCAACTTAGGTATAACACAGCATTAAAATGATGTGCTCGTATCACTTGGACTAGCAGAGGACATTTAAACGGTAGCTTAAGGTTTTTTTAAATAAAAGAGGCACTATTTTCCTCTTGCTTGTAAAGTTGAGGAGCATAAATAGAAATAAGTTCTCGACAAGAGCGACAACCTAGCTCCTTTCTGAGCAAAGTAAGATAATTTTCTACCGTTCTGACTGATAAGCTCATATGCCTAGCAATTTGTTTAGTTGAAAACCCCTTGACAAGCAATGTGAGACATTGCCCTCTTTGCGGAGATAAATACATAGGTAGATGTGTTCTCTTATTATGAATTAAAATTTGCTTTGCATTTTCTGGTTGGGCATGAGGCATCAGTATATCTTGAGATTTATTTTTTCTCTCTTCTATTAGCAATTGCTCAGTATGAAAATTTTGTTCGCCATATATTTTACATGAAGATAGTATTCTCTCTTGCTCGGCTTTTTTGATTATATTATTTGCTTTTAGCAAAAAATACAATCTTAAATCTCTAATGGTATCGAGCTCATTAACATAAAACTGGTTAATTGCATGATTATTTGCCCTTGAGAAAAAAACGGTGCGTTCTCTAAAGTTAGGATAATCAACATTTAAGGTTATGCCATTTCCACAATCAAAATAATACTCACCATCAAGCCACATTTGATGCTTAGGTGTTAGTGCCCATAATTCTATATTTGGCCGTTTAGAGCAATGTTTGGCAATATCATCACTTTTGTAGCCGCCAGATGACATTTTTTCAAAATAAAATTTTGTCCAGTCGGTATGGCTGGTTAGATTTACTGTCGTACCGTCAGGGTATATTCTATAATAAAAAATTCCGGTAATCTCGATTTTTTCCATTGGGGTAATAATCTTTTGGACTTCATCCGCCTTATCATAAAATTGTTCGAGTGTATTTGATAAAATCTTTTTCATTATTTTTTTACAGCAGATCAGTTTCTTTCATTGTAACACGTGAGGACAATAAGGTCCATTTTAGTTCATATTAAACTAATTTTTGAATAAAACACTGCCACTAGAGTAATTTCACTATATACCCTACGATGTCGTTTTTTTGAAGTTAGGGGTCAAATCTATTTATAATGTTATTTAAGGGGGAGGGGGTTAAAAACCATTAAAAAGAGATTTGACATGAGGATTCTATCCCCCCCTCTTTTTTTAGCTCACAAAGTAAGCGATGTGTTTTTTATTTATTTTCCCAGGTATAATCTCCACTTATTTTTAATTTAAAACTAGGTTTTGATTATGCTACCTGATGAGACTCAAGAAAGTAACCAACCTCGATCGGGTCTTTGGTATATTTGGACAGAAATCATCAACACAATCGATCATTTTTGGCGCCGTTTAACCGGGTATGGTGATCCGGATTTACCATTGAATTTTAATAGAGACGTGATTACGGTGAATTATGAGCCCATTCATCTTGACCCCATTTATTTTGAGTCATTTCATATAGAGCCCTTACATTTTGAGTCTGTACCTCTATTTAGATTGGAGGAAGAAATGGAACGACAACGGCAGGAGCGAATGAGGGAGTTCCCATTTAATGCGATTGCCCTGAATTTATCATTTTTTCAACCAGAAATATTTATCCCAAGACGACACTACTGGGAAGAAGAAATGCGGTCTTGGTTTAATCGAAATCAATCTCATCCAACAACAGTTGCAGAAAATCAGCTTGTAGAGCTGGAAGAAACACTGAATGCGCGAAAATTGGATGCATATGATGATGTGGCAATTGACGAGCGTTTCATATGTGGCATTACGCATGAAATTATGACGCACCCCATTTATGATAGAAATAACCCACATCAAAAAATGGACTTTAGAGCTCTATTGGAATGGCTTAAAGAACATAACACGCATCCTTTTACTCGAAGTGAGTTACATATTTCTAATTTAGAATATGATGAAATACTTAAAGTTGAAATTGATCTATTTGTTGCTAAAACGTTAGAAGCTTCAGTAAATCGCCCCTGAATAAGGGGGAAGATCGACGACTTAGTGATTAAGCACCGAAGCTGCGATTTATCAAATCTGAAAAGCTGATCTTGCCACGAAATAATAGAGTCCCAGATACAAGAGTAAAACTAAAGCAGGGCTCAAAAAGAACAAATATTTCTCTTGCAAACCCCTGTGCCAAACTCAAGTAAAATTGCCCACATCGGTGCGTAAGGTGGGTTATGACGGAATAAGTTGACCATTAACGGTCGTGAATTATAATGTTGATTAGGGGAATCGTGCCTGAAACTTTCAGTTCTATAATATTGGAGTTCGTCGAATGAACATATTAACTGTTATCGCTGTGATAGGCGTTGTTTTATTTTCTTGGATAATAATAACTTATAACCGTTTAATCGGGTTGATTGAGGCAATTGCAAATAATTATCGTCAAATCGATATTCAGCTGGATCGACGGTTTAAAGTATTTCAAAACTTAATAGAAACGGTTAAAAAAGCCATGGACTATGAGCAAACCACCTTAAAAGACGTGGTGGCTCTACGAAATCAAGCGCAAGCAGCCAAGGTAAGTGGTGATGATAAAGCACGTATTGCCTCTGAAAATGGCATTTCTAAAATAGCTAGCGGGATTAATTTGGTCTTTGAGCAATATCCAGAGTTAAAAGCTAATCAAAATGCCTTGCAGCTTCAAGAGGAAATTGTGAACACCGAAAACAAACTGACGTTTTCAAAACAGGCTTATAATGATAGTGTTGAGACGTTTAATGCCACCAAAAAATCTTTTTTTCAGGCAATGGTGGTTAGTTTCTTTTCATCAAAATTGGATAAGAATTTTGAATATTGGCAACTAGAAGCGGATGACGCTAAAGCTAAAGAAGATTACGCTGTAAAGTTTTAAGGCCTGAGTGTCATGAGCTTAAATAACTATCATGCGAAAAGTATAGACTGGCGAAAAAATCTTAGAGAAAATGAACGTAAAACGAAGATTGTTGTTTTTATTTTTCTTGGTATATTTCTTTTGGTTGGTTTGTTGTTTGATACGTTTTTGGGAATAGGGCGTTACCATATGCCTATTGAGACCGTCTTTCAAGCCTTACTAACCTTTAAAATTTTTCCAATAGCGACCTGCACGATGCTCGTGATTGCAGGCGTGAGTTTGCTCATCACTTACCGTTTTTATGACAAAATTATGTTGCTTGGGACAAACAGTCATATAATCACCGCTGAGAGTGCTCAAAATCACGAAGAGCAGCAACTTTATCATGTGGTTGAAGAAATGAAGATCGCTGCCGGCATGAAATTTATGCCTAAGGTCTACTTGATTCAAGCTGAGTATATGAATGCCTTTGCTTCGGGCTATTCGGAAAAATCGGCTATGGTGGCGATTACGAGAGGGTTAGTTCAAAAGCTGAGTCGCTCAGAACTTCAAGCAGTTATGGCCCATGAATTAACGCATATCCGCCATCATGATATTAAGCTTACTTTAACGGTTTCTGTCTTGAGTAATATAATATTAATAGCCATTGATTGGTTATTTTATAGCATGCTATTTAACCGTGACTCCGAACAAAATTCTCAGGATAGAGGTTCCAGTAATAAACTATATATTGCGGTCATGATCTTACGTTTTGTTCTGCCGATGATTACCGGAATGTTGACGTTGTTTTTAAGTCGAACGCGAGAATATATGGCAGACAGCGGTGCTGTGCAGTTAATGCGGGACAATGAGCCCTTGGCTCATGCACTACTTAAAATAAGTGGGGATCACACGGAGCATCAGAGCGAGTATGCTATGAAATACGGCCAAACCGCTCATGAATCAGTTCGACGTGCTTCTTATATTTTTGATCCAAAAAAAATTAACGGTGTTAATTATTTCTCAGATATGTTTACCACTCACCCAAGCTTAGAGAAACGATTGGAAGCACTTGGCTTTAAAGCTAAATAGGGGGGCAGATCGGGGTTCACTCAGTCATGCTAATCTAACGAAACTTCTGTGTTATTTTTATGAACATGTAGTTATCCACAGTTCTCGTGGATAACCATGTGTACTTCTTTCTTAAAACCAGTAATTATCTATTGTTTCGAGGGTCATGGCCACTGAACCATCTAGAATGCTTGGTGTGCTTTTTGTTTCGAATTAGAGGTGGATGCGTCCGTTTAGACCTGTTGTTATGATTGATTTGTGATGGGTCCAAATGCGTAAACTGTTTTAATAATACCCATGTTTAGGTATGATGTCCCCAATAATCAATATCAGTATGATTCTTGTGAGGCTTTGTTCGATGAAGATAATGAATAAGTTTTTTGTAACGTTTTGTTTTTTGAGTTTGTTTTGTTCCTTGGCCGAAGCGAACGAAATGAGATTTTCATTAGGAAATGAAATCAACGAAACGTCAACATTGCAATCCAATGCTCTCTTTGGTTGGCCTTGGTGGGGAAGTGATCCGAAGCCTGAGCCTGAAATTACACCTGATCCCACAGCATTCCGGATGGATAATATTTTGGAATTAGAGGGGGAGTTGAACCAAGCTATTTTCGGTCAGGAATATGCTATTAATGAGGTGGCTAATTATTTAATAAGCTACAAAGCTGGTATTAATGATCCGAATAAACCCATAGGCGTCTTTCTTTTTGTCGGCCCTACGGGCGTTGGAAAAACGCAATTAGCTAAAGAGCTTTCAAACGTTTTGTTAGGCTCTAAAATCTATATGACGCGCCTTGATATGAGTGAATTCAGCACAAAAGAAGGTGTGTGGGGTTTAATCGGTTCTCCTCGTGGGTACGCTGGTGCAGAGGAAGGTGGCGTATTAACCGAAGCACTTCGTGGCAGAACGAACTCGATTATTCTTTTGGACGAGATTGAAAAGGCAGCACCAGAAGTGCTGAAATTGTTTTTAGCGGCATTTGATGAGGGCCGCATTACGAGTGGCACAGGAGAAACGTTTAACCTTAATTCTGCTATGTTTATATTAACCACGAATATTGCCTCAGAAGAAATTTTAGATCTTTCAAACGAAGGTTTCGACAATGAGAGTATCTTGGCACGCACCGAAGGGCGGCTTGTATCCTATTTGAGCCCAGAATTTTACAATCGAACAACCCCGATTATTTTTAAAGCGATTCCTCTTGAGCTGTATCCTAAAATAATTGAAAGAGAGTTGGCATTGGTATCTAAACGCTTATGGTCGGTTAAGAATATATACGTGACGTTTGACTCGTCTGTAAATAACTATCTTTTTAATTCGCTTCAGTCGAACCGTTTAGGCGTGAGGCCTCTTAAGCGTTTGGTTGAAAAGCAATTGGTTGGGAATTTATCGCACTTTATTGTGAGCACTAACCCAGAACCTAAATCACATGTTTTGATCTCGGTTGAAGATACTTATGTGATCATCAAAAATTTAGGTGTTCAGGGGTAAGTCGGGACAGTATATTAATGAGCATAGGATTATTATTATGGAACAACATAAAGCCCTAATTAAAATAAACCAACTACTGCAGGCTATTGCAGATAAAAATTTTAGCGAGTTTAAATCAGCGTTTAATCTCAATGAACCATTTTTAGATGTTTTACCCGGTGGGGTACGTATAGAAAGCGCTTTAGCGTTAATTGAATGCCACCGCGATTTTTTTGATGATCCTCATACCTCATTTGATTTTTCAGCTTTAATTGATATTGTCGAAGCAGACAGCATGCTATCAGCGGCCACACGCGTCAAAGTTGGTTTAGCCGACGGCAGCACTCGGCAGGTATATTTACGCCTACTTTATCAACGTAATCAGCAAGACGTGTGGTGGCCACGTTTACTACAAAATACGCTGATTGATGCTGAACACAAGGTGCTTGGTTAGATTGGTTACTAGATTAGCACAGATGTATTGGTTCTATATTCTACAATGTGATATAATCGTGTTTCTGTGTATTTTAAACCAAAGGGTTGGTTATGATGAGTTCAGCTGGGTCGTTGGGAGCTATGTATAATATTAAGCTCAGTGCGCTGGATGATACACAACGCTATTCTATCAATAGAACACGCTTGCATGTAGCGATTATGAATAACAATCTTACTCATTTCACAGCTCTTCTGAATTCGTCCGATTTACAAATAAATATTGTCGACGAAGAAGGGCGCACGCCGTTGCATACTGCTGCATTTTTTGGACGTTACGATATGGCCTGTGCCTTAATAGAACGAGGTGCTGCATGTAACAAACGAGATAATAAAGGGCATACACCGTTACATGATGCTGTAAATCCTGTTTTTGTAGATCTAACAGAGCAACACGTTCAAATAGCCGAGTTATTACTGTTCAAAGGCGCTAAGCCATCGATGCAAGCCGCGTCTGGGTTTACCCCGTTAAATTGGATGGGGAAATTTATTCGTCACGATAATATGAGTACAGCACGCTCCGGATACATGCTTATGCTTGCCAATCTATTAATCGCTCATGGTGCGAAGGTCGATGAGTCTGCGTATGAGTACGAGGATGCCAGTGAAAGCTCGATAAATATATCGAAGCGAGGTAGAGCGAGTGATGACTCACAAGCATTCATTCACACGCCATTAACCTGGGCTGTGTCTTTAGGGTTAGATGATATCGTGCGTATGTTTGAATCGCGGTTAAGTGTCGATGACAATGTTGTACTAGAAGCTGCAACATCTGATTTGATGCAATTAAGCTTATTATCTCCAAAACGTCCAAGGGCGGTGAGTTTTGCCGCACCATCCAGTTCGCCTTCTTCACTCACAACCGAGAATGATGATTTAGGCCAATCGGTGTATGGAGCAGGGTTATAAAACCCGTGCTTAAATTAAACGAAAAAATTGTTTTTAGGCAAATATATGAGTCCTTTATCCATAGTCCTTCCTGTTTTTCAGGGATTTTTAAATCAAAATATAATTGAACAAAAATACATACAAGAACATATGCTCAATTATTATTTAAAAAAGCAGATGGAAAATCCAGCTGAAGCTTTGTTTTGTTTCTATGGTTGTTATTGTGTGGGTAGTTTGCTTGTCTCCGTTGGTGTGAGCACAATAACCGGTGCTGTTCACGGTCTTTTGGTGACGTCTCCGCTTGTGAGTGATACACAACAACCAACAACAGCACCTCACTCGATTGCAGATATGGTTGAGGCAGCTGGAATATTTATGGTAAAGCGAAGTGTTCGTTGTGTGAGTGGTGCTGTAGGCGGTGCCTATCAGGGCGCTCGTGATAGCTTAGGTTTTATTGCTGCGCCATGGGCACGATTATTTCGGCCTTGGTTAGGTTCTGAGATTAAAAAGCAAATATTAAACGAGTCAAGTCCAAAAGATTTTTTAATACAACCCGACGTGCGTTCAGAACGTTCTTCGTCAGATATAACCGAGCGGGAATCCTGGAACCCTATAAACGCAAGTCATAGCGTAAGCACGTTAGGGCGTTGGTCTCCTGTCAGTGCGTTTGATCAAGATGTTGTTGAATCAAAATCAAAACCAGAATCGGAAGATGATATGTATGTCGTATTATCACGGCATTATGAATCAGACGAGCATCCAGTGTGTAGATAATGCTCAATTGTATCGGGTGGCCAAATATGATACAGTCGGCCCATCTTCAATTTATTAAAGTGATGACTATGAATCCTACCATTAATAAAATATACGAAAACGATCCAGATATCCAAGGCATGTCAATACAGGAGCAGCACCGAGTACGAAAAGCCATGATATATGTGATGCAAACGATTCAGAAGGTGTTGCATGATACAGATGTAACGGAGTACATAGATGCAGCAATAGGGACCCCTGATAAAGCATTTAAAGTTGCTAGGGCATTTAAATTATTAGAAGCTTCAGATCTACTCGAGCAGGGTGATGCAAAAGAAACAATCATAGCGGTTATAACACAACCAAATCCGGAAGATGAAGCGAATGATATATTGAGAAATAACCTAAAGAATATTTTCTTGGGAGCATGTGAAAAAATTAATCAATCAAATCATCAAGCTGCGAAGCTGGATTTTGTACGTGAAATCATGAAAATAATGCGTTTAACGATTCAAAAATTTGATGCTCATGAGCCTGGTTTTGATTACAACGCTTGTCAGGATATAGCAAATAAAATACAAAGCTTGTCGTCTAACGTGGTAGAAGGCCAATTAACGCATAAAGATATTCAAGCTTTTATTCAAGCTACCCAAGCTTATACAACGTGTGATCGTATGAAAGCCGCGTTGGCAGCGCTTGCAGGTGCAGCACTCGGGCTTGTTGCGGGGTTTGCTGTTGCAGGGGTGCCTGGTGCTGCTCTTGGCGCGGTTGTCGGTCTTGGTTTATTTGGTGCAGGCTACGCATCGTCACATCAGAAACCCTATCCATTCACGGATCTTGTAGACGCTGCAAAATCTCTGATTTCCGCATAAAGGTTGATTTTAACTCAACGATTTATGCTTATTTAATTTGAGAAAATATAAAATGAAAGAATTTAAACCATCTCAGAAAGTTGATCCAGAAGGTAATTATTTACCCTTTCAAGGTGTTACGGTAATTTCAAGCATTCATGGTGAGCACGACATCTGGAAGGCGGTTCATGATGGTATTCGCTCATGCCCTCTGGTTATGGAGTATTATTCAATATTACCGTGTGATAGTTACCATATGACTGTTATGGATTTATATACTAAAAAGTTTGATGGTGGTGAGTGCTGGGAACAATTTATCACAGAAAAAACATCTTTTTTCCGAGCATTAAATGAGACGATACATGATAGCGATTATACGTTTAATCCAGAAATAACGGTTAGCCGCTCTCATGTCACAAGCATTATCTCATTGCTCGTTCAATTAGATTCAGAGCAACAATCAAAGATCCGCGACATTGCAGAGAAATTTGATCTTACGGTTAAGATACCGAAGCATCTGCATATTACTTTAGGTCACCTGCATAAAGAAATTTCTTCTGAAACACTCACGATGATACAAACTCAAGTTCAAGCCGTTTTAGAGAGTACTGAAAATTTATTCAATAATCTCATATCTCTTCAAGCGCCTCAATTATGCTATTTTCATGATATGACTGCATTTACACCGTGGGATGGAGGTAGCAATCCGTTTATGAGTTCGTGTTCTCTGGGGTTATGGGGAAGAACAGAATCTCCTGAAACAACGCCACTTGACCGTGACGGTTTGAAGCCTTTATGAGATTCAGAACACAAATATAGTCGATTAATGCAAGCGTGGCGTGAGGGCGTGATAGGTCCGTTTATGTTGAACCAATTGGCTGTGGCCTTTAGGTGATGTCGCTTGCGATCGAAGCATCTTCGGCAGTTGCTTTAAATTTTTTTTGTTATCTTTTGTTGCGTTTATTTTGATCTTAGGTTGATGATGTCTTTTTTGAGTCAGGTCTGTGATTAACAAACTTTCTTCAGTTAATCGCTGAATAAATCCGTCAAACGATTCAGGTGTTGGAAGTTTGATGGTTAACGTGTTTTCCTCATGATGAACGTGAGCATCCTGATTTTTCAGGTATTTTGACTCATGTTCGATTGCCTTAAAAAGCTTATCGAGTTCTTTTTGTTCATCTTTGGATAAATTATCACGTTGTGAAAATACAAGTGAGCCTGCACCTAGGTCTAGTTTGATGGAAAGGAGTGCTAGGGGGGGCTCATACATATGGATATCGTCTGTACCATCTACATATTGCCATAAGCTGCTTTCTGAAAATGTATCAAGTGTAGATTTTGACGGGAGGGGGTGGTTAGAGTCGCCATGTCCTTTGCAGAGAGGTAGGCCCATAGCTCGGCATGTGCTACATGTATTGTTTTCGAGAGCTATGGAGCGTGAGTTTGCATATTCATTCAATTCCATGTGAAATCCTACTTATCTCATCTATAATTGTAGTATAGCTTGCAATTGTGAATATGCTTTGGTCTGGAAGTTTTTTGATTGACCGGTTATGTGAACGTGTTATGTAACGGGGATTTTATTTTTATGCCGCATATTTAGTGTTGAATACAAAGCATGATATAAAAACTTCAAGCAGTAACGGGCAATGAAGTATTGCACGCTCCTCGTGCAAGTGAAGTTAATGCACAAAGTTATATTTATCGTTGGGGTGATTGTGAGATATTTAGAAATTTAGCCGCCGTTAGGGACCTATTTTAATAAATTTATTTGATTTCGAATATTATGTTTTATTTTTTTTAAATAAATACTGCCTATAAAGAGCTCGATAATACTACCATAGAGCCAGCAAATGGCTAATATTATCGGTGATAAACCGACGTGATGCACAATCAGCCATAATACAGGAATGGTAAAAGCTGTTGTAATCACCATGCGAACGATAAAGGTAAAGCGTGTTTCTCCGAAAGCGTGCAGTACGGATGAGCCAATCATAGTGAAAACAAATGCACACGGATAAGTCCATAATACAAACATGGTATATTTGGCTAAAATAAACGTTTTGGAATCAGCCTTAAAGGCCGCGAATTTTAGAATAGGTTGCCACAAAAACAAAACAAGAATACTCGTGAATATCACATAAAGCATGCCGAGTGTGAAGCCTGCATTGAGATAGTTTCTTACTTGATGGAATTCATTTGCACCTAATTTGGTCGCTATAAACGTACCCACGCCCGTGGCTAAACCAATGATGGGTATAATCATAATATAGTTGATAACTAAGACTGCGCTTAATGAGGATAAGGCAGCGATACCCAAAGCACCAACCACCCAAATAAACGCGGTGTTTGCGGCTTCATCTAAACACGACGTTAATCCTGCAGGAATACCTCGGTGAAACATCGCTTTTACTTCAGAGGGCTTGAGCACAAAATATTTGAATTTAAGTTCGCCATGCTTGTAAAGCGTGCCTGCGAACATCAGCAACATGACGATTTCTGCGATAAGGGTTCCTAAAGCGCTACCTATCATACCAAGCTCGGTAAAAGGCTTGATTCCAAAAACAAAGACAGGTGTCAACATGATATTAATGATTTGGCCCAAAACAGAAACTTTAAGTACGGTGCTTGTTTTTAATATTCCATTAAAATAACTGATAAAGCCCGTGTTGATGACCATGAGGCTACCGTAAAAAATACCGACTCGAAAATATGTTTTTTCAAGTAATATAATTTCTTGAGGTAAACCACTCAGCGTAGGTAAATAAGAAAGCAATGGATATAATGCTAATAAAATAATAGCTAGAAATAGAGAATAGAGAAGGCCTGTACAACCGATTAAGCGATGATTTTGACCACCGCCATAGGCTTGAGCAATAAAACTTCTAGCAATAGAAGCCGCGCCAGTAAAAAACATAATGAACGTCATGAGCGTAAAGATGGTTGGGCCTGACGCTGCAAGGGTCAACTCTGAGTAGTATGCCAAGGTTAGTCGGTCAACAAGCATCATCATCATACCACCCGTCATGCTAAGCATCAGAGGTAAGCTGGTTTTACACAGGTTTAAATAAATCGTTAAGTTATGATGAGATGTTTTTTTAGACGGCATGATGTGTGCTCACTTAAGTGTTCACATCATTCTTTAACACCGGCAAGCACCATGTCAAGACATGCCGCAGCTGTAATCAGACGTTTCGTCGAGCTGATCGCTGACTTCATCAACAGCATCTGAAATATGTTCCGTAGGTACGCTTGTTTCATCGGGGGCGATGTGGCTTAAGGGCTGGATTGTATTCAATAAGCTTTCGATTGCATCCGTCAATTTTGACATATCTGATAGCGACATTCGGTCACGTGGATTATGAGCTGTGCTATTGAGGACGAGGTTTTTGAATGCCTTAGCAATATCTAAAGGAACTGCGTTGACGTGCAGCATCATGCGTTTATCTATGTCGATGGTATGTAATTCTGACGGCGGAGTAATCGTCATAAGGACAAATATTGTTACACCTAAGGCGTAATTATCTGTTGTTGTCGTGTTTCTAGCTCCTGTGATAAACAACTCAGGCGCTGCATAATCAGGCGTACCCGAAGATCGTGTCTGATTTGAGTCATCGATCGATAAAGCGAGTCCAAAATCACAGAGTTTAGCTTGCATGTGTTGATTTAAAAGTATATTTTCAGGTTTAATATCACGATGTAAAATATGCACCGTTTCATGTAAATAAGTGAGCGCATCGATTATATTCTTTGCGATCGAAACACGCATACGCAAAGATAGCATTGTTTTTTGTTCGTCATGAACTAGGCAATCAAATAAATCTTTGCCATTCATGAATTCTAAAATTAGGTATACATCGTTCTCGGGACTGTCATAGCGAGCAAATGCAGATACAATATTTGGGTGGGATAACGACGCGTGTAATTTAATTTCAGCCTCGTTTTCAGCAGGGGAGTTATTGAGTAATTTTTTTATTGCGACCGGCTCACCTTTAAAGCATCCAAAATGCACCTCTCCAAACCTCCCTTTGCCCAAGAGATTAATTGTGATTAAGTCATTTTTTTGTACTTGCGGTAATGTTGATCTAGGATGATTAAAAAGTTTAAACATGATGATAAAAAACTCCGGAAAGGCTGAGGCACGTTCTTGAATTAAAACATCCTAGAATTATACAAAGTGTGACTATAAAAAGCGAATGCTTCTAGTATAATGATTTGGATTAGGAACGTTTAATATATTCAAGTATGGGGGGGGCTTCTTCAGTATTCTCATCGTTGTGTGTTTCGGCACATCGTTGAGCGTCGTTGGGGGTGGACCAAAATTGATGAGTCAAATAAGCGCACCAGCTTGATGTCGCTGTTGCGGTTTGGGTGGCTGTTTCTGATTGAACGAGTTGGCTTAAGTTCACAGCGTTTTCGAGGAATAAAATCATCTCTGTATGACCGTGTTTGATGGCGTAGTTGAGAGGTGTTGTATTGGCATGGCCTAACGCATGGAGCAAGTTATGGTCTTGCGTGAGAAGCATGTTAACAAGTTCGATATGTCCTGCTTTGGCTGCACGATGTATGGGATGATCTTGACCTGGAATTGCTTGAGAAACGCTCGCCCCGTTTTCTAGAAGTAGGATAGCACAGCGATATTTACTCTTGGCGACGGCTATTTCAAACGCGGTCATGTTTGGATAGCGAATTTCTGCATATTGACCTTGTTTGTCAGGCGTTACGCAATTTATGTCAGCACCTGCGTCGAGTAAAAAAAGCACGATTCCAGTTTGGTTATACGCTGATGCGAGTTGCAGTAGAGAGTAACCTGAAACATCAAGCTGATGGATTAAGGCCGTGCTCTGTTGAATTAGAATACGAATATCATCTAAATTATTCGCGCGAATCATCTGCTGCAGGTTCATATTTTTGATTTTCATATGAGTGCAGTTGGCTTGCGCGCCTACTTTTTTGAGGATCTCAATTGTGCGTGAATGACCACCGGTAATCGCCCAATCTAAGGCGGAGTACTGGTGATGTTGTTCGTAGGCTGCATGACTTTGTGGTAATTGAGTTGCTAAATGAACATCTGCGCCGGCAATAAGAAGCATATCAACGAGAGCGTGATGTCCTTGAGATGCAGCCAGCAGTAAGGGGCTTTCATTGAATGGGGTTAGGGCATTAAGCAAGGCAAAATCGTGTGTAATGAGCTTGTTAACAACGGCGATTCGACCATGGCTGGCTGCAATATGTATGAGATGGATTTGGTTGGGTAGCGCGCTGGGTATTGTGATGCTTGGATTTGCGCCGTGTTTAAGAAGGTATGCGTAAAATTGATCATCTTCGATGCATTCTGCAAGGTGCAGTAGCGAGTAACCGTTCGCACCCAGGCAATTAAGCAGTTTTTTTTGATTTAATATGATAAATTCAACCATAACGAAAAACTCATGTGGGGTTATCGTCACGAGATGGGTTAAATCAGTTAATAGCATATGCATGTATTCAGCAACGCATGGTTTTGTGAGTGCAGGGCGTGGTATGGAGTTCGCAAGTAAATATTTATCTAAATACAAAAGTGTTCGGATCATAGATGTGGTTTTAGGCTTAAATTGACTCCAGCTATCTAAATATTTTGTTATATCTGATAATCGCGATCCATCCAGCCACAGATCGCTTGCAAAAGAACCGCGTCGCAAAGAAAAGTCGACATCAATACAAATAACACGTCCTTGATAGATAAGAAAATTTCTAGTGCCGCAAGCATCTGAAATAATATTGCCTGTATTATGATAAATCTCAATAAGTTTTTCTGAAATTTGTTGGTCGGAGGCGGGTGTGTTACCAAAATAGGGTATAACCCAACCACCGTCGGAGGTTTTATGGGCGGGATACTCAGGATTATGGAGGTCCCATTTTCTCATCGCGCGGTCAGTCGAATTTAGTGCATTTTCAGAAGCGTCAGAACTTACCATGGGTTTTTTTAACACCCACTGACCCGTGAAATTATCAGAACTCATGTGTTCTGTGGATATATCCGTTTGATTGTAATTACCAGAGCCTAACTTTATCCATGTAATGCTATCTGTTGCTTCTAACGATTGTTGTATGGTTGTATAGGGCATTATTGATTCATTTCCTAGAGGTAGTGTTTCTTTTTTTGGTTGTTTAAAAAAACTAAATTTTATCTGAACATCAAGTTTATAAGTAGGTCTTATGAAAATAATTATTGAAACAGATCGTTTAATATTACGTACGTGGACGGATGAGGATCTAAAACCTATGGTTCTGATTAATCAAGATCCTAAAGTCATGGAGTATTTTCCTAGTACGCTTACGCCTCGAGAAACACAGCAATTGGTCCAAAAAATAGTTGATCACGATGATGAGCATGGGTTTACTTTTTACGCGGTTGAAAGAAAAGATACGCATGAATTTATTGGGTTTATAGGTTTATTGCGTTCCAATTTTGAAGCACATTTTACACCAGCTGTTGAAATCGGTTGGCGGTTGTCTTCTGAGCATTGGGGGCAAGGATTTGCGCCTGAAGGTGCTCAAGCTGTTTTGGATTATGCTTTTCGTGTGTTGAATATACCTGAAATTGTATCGTTTACAACAGTGAACAATCAAAAATCCAGGCGCGTGATGGAAAAAATTGGGTTGCATCATGATGTCAACGATGATTTTAATCATCCTAAGTTAACGAAAGAAAGCCCTCTGAGGCATCATGTTCTCTATCGATTAAAGCAAGAAGCGTATCTTGCTAGAACATGATTCTCGCCTAGATATATTCAGCAGTCGCTAATTATGTTATGTATAGTTTTAAAAATTCAGGCACACGCTTATCAAGCCAATAATGTGCTTGCCCAGGGATTTTTCCGGAAATAAAGCCTACATGCCCGCCCTTAGCGCTGAGTTCAAGCGTAATATCGGATGAAAGTTCTTGGGGTGTTGGCACGGCAAGAGGTGTCATGAAAGGATCGTCTAATGCATGTAAAATGAGCGTAGGTGTTTTAATATTTTTTAAAAATTGACGAGAACTTGAAGCCTGATAATAATCTGTTGCACTTGAAAAGCCATGCAACGGTGCGGTGACATGCTCATCAAAACTCCAAAAAGAGCGGTAGGTTTTTAGTTTATTAAAATAAGTCGGCATAATATCCGGGTAGTATGTGTATTTTTGTTTAAACATGGCGGCGAGCTTATTTAATAAATGTGTTTGGTATAATTTGGAAAACCCTTGATTCATATGCGTGGCTAAAATATCGAGTTGGAAGGGAACGGATATAGCAACGGCTGCATGAATAAGGAATTGTTTTTGTTGTTCTCCCAGCCATTTTAATAAAACATTACCGCCTAACGAAACGCCAACCACGGATTTTTTTGTGTTCGGCTCTCTCGCTGCGAGTGTATTTAAGACAAAATTAAGGTCTTCGGTTTCTCCTGAATGATAAGCTCTTGGTAAGCGGTTGGGTGTGGCGCTAGCCCCTCGGAAGTGCATGAGTACGCCGCGCCATCCTGCGCGATTATAAGCATGAAGCTGACCTGCGACATAGGTCGAATGAACAGAACCTCCCAGGCCATGTAAGAAAATTACGAGGGGTGAATCATCTTTGAGGCCATTGATGGCCCATGCTAAATCGATAAAATCCCTGTCGGGTAATTCAAGGCGTTCTGTTTTATCAATAGGCGCTTTTAAGTGACGCGTCAATGATGAATATATTGTTTGGATATGAGGGTTAGAAAGCCACCATGCCGGTTTAAATTGACTTGAGTTCAGCACAAGCAGCCTAAAATCATGAAGATTATCGTTAATCATAACAGAACATGATGGCCAAACGTTTATTTGATTAAAAATCTTAATCTAACGTTATTGCGTATGGTATAGCGTGAGGGGGAACCGGCATGGTTAAATATAACCGATCAAGAAGGGAAAACACCCTTGGACCACGCAATTTAAGGCCTTTTATAATGCTTCGCCAGAAAATAGGATAGGTATTTATAACATATTGGCGTTTATTATTATTCCGACGATTGGCATGATGAGCTTATATGTCTGGGCTACTATTTTCTGGATACCGTAGGTTTGATGCGCCATATATAATTATATGCATTATTTCCAACAAAATTTTAAATAACGGCTATGCTTTAAGTTGATGGTATTACACCATCATTTTTATATGCTATTATATTCGTATGCTTCTATATTAGAATAACTAAATATTGGAATTAAGATGCCTTCTAGAATTTTAATCGCAGAAAAAATGGCTGAGTTTTTAAGCGCGATGGCTCATCCAAATCGGATCAGGATTATTGAGGATTTACACGCAGGTGAGCAGGATGTGAACAGCCTGAGGGATATTCTAGGAACCAGCCACTCGACGGTATCTCAGCACCTGTCTGTGTTAAAAGCCAAAAAAATTGTTAAGCATCGCAAAGAAGGTAATCGTGTTTTTTATCGTTTATCTCAGCCTGAGTTGGCCGGGTGGCTACTTCAAGGCTTGTCTTATATAGAAGGGGGTTTACAGTCAGAGGCGCAGATTAGATCGGCTGTTGATGAAGTGAAGACACTTTGGCATTACATACCAAGTACGACAAATAAAACCCAGGATGTTTAAATTTTTATGATTACTTCAAATATAGATTTAGCCGTAGAGCAGCTTCATCAGGGTGGTATTATTGGAATGCCCACTGAAACAGTTTATGGGCTTGCCGCCGATGCAAATTGTGAATCAGCCATCAAAAAAATTTATGCGATAAAAAAAAGGCCAAGTAGCCACCCGTTGATTATGCATGTGGCTCATGATTGGGATTTGCACACATGGGCTGAAAATATACCACCTTATGTATTGCCGCTGATAGAGCAGTTTTGGCCTGGGCCATTAACCTTGGTTTTGAATTTGAAATCCAATTCAGTAAGTCCAGTAGTGACCGGTGGACAAAACACCATCGCGATTAGATGCCCGCGTCATTCAGTTGCTCAGGATGTCTTGATGCGATTTGGCAGCCCATTGGTGGCGCCATCCGCCAATTTATTTGGAAAGATAAGCCCTACAACGGCTGAACATGTTGAGGCAGGCTTTAAGCGTGATAATTTAACCATTTTAGACGGGGGACGGTGTCAGGTGGGAATCGAGTCAACGATTCTTATGGCAACAGATAGTCGAGGTTATCAAATTTTACGTCATGGTATGATTGATGAGCGTGCGATTAACGCAGTGATATCGAATAAACGACTTAATGAGAAGATTGATGTTAGAACACCTGGTAATTTAGAGCGCCATTATGAACCGGAAAAACCACTTTATTTTATTCGTGACGTGTCTGAGCTGAACGAGTTACATCACCGTATTGATAAAAAGCCTTATATTCTTACGTTTTCTCAATACCAACACACAAAAAACCCATGGTATTGTAAGCTTCCTGTATCTCCCCAGGATGTAGCTCATGAATTGTACTATCAGTTAAGACGTGCTGATCAATCGGCTGCGGATTACATTGTCATTGAGCTGCCTCCTAACACTGATGGTTGGGAAGCTATTAAGGAGAAAATCACCAAGTCAGCCCAAAAATTACCTTTAGTTTAATGCGTTTTAATTTATAAATCATAGGAGAATAAATCTAATGAAAACGTTAACGAAAGAAATGCAAGATGCAATGACACCCGCGATAGCCTTAGATTTACTAAAAAAAGGCAATCAGCGGTTTATTAATAATTTGAAAATAAATCGTAATTTGCTGCAACAAGCCAATGAAACATCTGATGGCCAGCATCCGTGTGCAGTTATTTTAAGCTGTATTGATTCCCGAACCTCTGCTGAATTAATTTTTGACCAAGGGTTAGGTGATGTTTTTAGTGTACGTATAGCAGGCACCGTGATTAATGATGACATTTTAGGCAGCCTGGAGTTTGGTTGTAAAGTTGCGGGTGCTAAAATGATCGTAGTTTTAGGTCATACTCAATGTGGTGCAGTTAAAGGTGCTTGTGATCATGTTGAAATGGGGCATTTGACCGGTTTATTAAGTAAAATAGAACCTGCTATTAACGATGAAAAAACAGTGACTGAAAATCGCACCTCAAGCAACGAGGAGTTTGTAGAAAAAGTAACGGCTATCAGTATACAACGAACGGTTCAGGCAATTATGGATCGTAGTCCGATTTTAAAAGCGATGATCGATGCAGGCGAATGTGGCGTTGTTGGTGGGAATCATAATATATCAACAGGTGAAGTGACTTTTTATACTCATGATTAAACGTTCCCAAAATTAAGCTTGGAGAGTTTCGTGTACTATAAAAATCAACGCGTTTTATTGGCTTCAAAACATAAAAAAGAAAAAGCGATTGCAGATGTTTTTTTTAATCAACTTGAATGCCATGTGTGTGTTGAGGATTTTGACACGGATAAATTCGGTACGTTTACTGGAGAAATCGAACGACCGCTCACGCCGTATGAAACCTGCATTTTAAAGGCAAGACATGCGGGTGAGCAGTTTAATTATAATTTGAGTGTTGCGAGCGAAGGGAGTTTCGGGCCCCATCCCTCCTCACCGTTTATTCCAAGTGCGCATGAAATTATGGTGTTTATAGATAAAATAAATGACTGGATTATTGCTGAGCAATTAGTCAGTCATAAAACAAACTACGCCATGATAACGGTAGATAAGTCTACAGAACTTAGTGTTTTTTTGAAGTGCGTTGGTTTTCCAAAGCATGCATTAGTCCTTCAAACTAAGTCAACGCATGCGCTTGTTATAAAAGGAATAAGAACATCTAGTTGTTTATCTAGTGCCTTGAAACAAGGGTTTCAAGCAGATCCATATTTATTACTTTCAACCGATATGCGCGCCATGATGAACCCAACTCGTATGGACGTTTTATCCGAGCTTGCGGATAAATTAGCTGTTAGAATAGGTGAACATTGTCCTACGTGTAAGACACCAGGATTTGGATTTAAATCGACAAAGGGTAAACTTCCGTGCAGTATATGTGGCCTCTTTACGTCTTTACATGAAAAAGAGGTATGGGGTTGCATACAATGTGATTATTACGAAGCGCGACCCAGACGCGATGGTCTAACTGGCGCTGATCCGGGATGTTGCAATGGGTGCAACCCCTAATAACTTTATTTATTATATAAATACCACCGAGGTAAAATTTTTTATGACCATGTCTCGTCTTTTACAAAATGCTTTGAAACTTGCTGAAATTTCATTAAAAGCCAATTTAGAAAAAATTAATCGTATTAATGTCTTTCCTGTCGCTGATAATGATACGGGATCGAATTTGTTTCGTACGGTGCAAGGTGCTGCTGATGGTCTAGATGTACTTGGTTCAAGCAGCAATCTACTTGAATCGTATACCCAAAGCGTTTTTTTGAAGGCCAGTGGCAATTCAGGCATGATGTTTTCGATGTTTTTATCGAATTTTACAGCCTGTTTGTCGTGTGACACAGCCATCGATCTATCTAAACTAGCACAGGCTTTGCTTACAGCAAGTCAACAATCAAAGAATCAAATTGATGATTTTGTTTCGGGTACATTAATTTCTTATCTTGAAAGTGTTGCACTTGATATGATCAAGCTCACAACGTTGTCGCTTTCTGAAGATGATTTTAGTGTGTTATCTGATTTGCTTTTAACGCAACTCAACAAAACTTCGGAAGAAAATCCTTTTCTTCATGAATCGACGCTTGTAGATGCAGGCGCAATGGGCGTGCATTACTGGTTAACAGGATTTTTGGCCGGATTATGCCATGTAGAAAAAAATCGTGTGCTTCCAGAGGAAGTGGAAGATGTATCTGTGGCCAACCAATGCGAATCGGTTCATTGGGAAACAAAGCCTAATTATAATTATTGCGTTCAAATCACGTTGAATATTTCTGAAGAAATGCAATCCCAATTATCGAGTGATCTTGCTGCGGATGGTGATTGTAATTTAAATCTTTATCGTCATGGTCAAAGTCGTGTTCATGTTCATACGAATAACTCGAAAGCATTATTTAAAAAAATCATGACATATGCCGAAGTAACCGAAGTAAAAATTGAAAATATGATGATGCAATATCAGGCCAATCAATCAAAAGGGGGCATTGCCATTGTCACCGATTCCTCCGCAGATATCCCGCAAGATATTATGGACCAATACCCGATTCATTGCATTCCGCTTACGATTACACACGGCAAACAAGTCATGCTCGATGGATTAACAATTGATGAATTGGATCTAGCGTCTAGAATGCAGTCACATTCAGAATACCCTAAAACCGCGAGCCCCGCGTTAGGTATGATTAAAGATACGTTTAGCTGGCTTTCAAAAACACATGAGCATGTTATCGTGGTTGCACTCAGCTCAAAAATGAGTGCTACATATCAAGCATTTAAAACCTTAGCGAATGAATTTAGTAATATTTCGGTGATTGATAGTCGCACAACATCTGGCGCACATGGTTGGCTTGTTGCTTCGGTTGCTGATTTGGCTAGCAAAGGTTTGAGCGTTGATCATATTTTAGATAAAACACAAGACATGATTAAAAATATTGATATTTTTGTTTTACTCAATGATTGTGACGCCATGACTAAAAGTGGTCGATTTGGTCGAGCAAAAGCTTGGGTTGCTCACACCATGAAATTAAAGCCGATCGTGGGTATTAATCAAGATGGAACAGGTGTTTTGCTTGGAAATGCCATGAGCTTACCTAAGCAGTTAGAAAAGCTTTTCAAGATGATTCGGCAAAAGCATGAGCAAAACCCGATTCGTCGCTTTAGCATTTTACATGCCGATAATCATGCGAGCGCTCTCGAGCTGGAGTCTGCGCTTGAACAAAAGCTTGCATTAAAATCCTCTGGAATTATGCCTGTATCAGCCGTTATTCAACTGCACGCAGGACAAGGTGCTATAGCGGTAGCTATCGAGCAAGAAAGTGCACATGATTTTGCTGAGTAGTTTATTTTTTAGTTTGTGCCTTATGCTTGTCGCATGGGGCATTTATTTAATCACAAAAAATCCAGCACTGATTGATATTTTCTGGGGGCTTAATATTTGCGCCATGGGCCTTATCTATTTGTTTATGCGTGATACAAATACGTTAACGTGGATAGCAGCGGCCTTGCTCGTCGTTTGGGGGATGCGATTATCGCTTTTTTTACTATTCACACGGGGATTAAAAGGACATCGCGATGCACGATATGAGGCCCTCGCGAGCGATTGGAAGCAGAAAGCCTTGGGTTTTCTGGGGCAGTATATGCTACAAGGCCTGTTAGCTTGGGTGATAGCCTTGCCTTTTTTCACACTTCAATACATACAAAATATTAACGCCATCGCCTATTTAAGCGTTATTTTAATTTTAACTGGAATCATCGGTGAATCTTTGGCAGATTATCAGCTTCATATACATAAGCAGCATGGAAAAAAAGAAGTTTTAAAGCAGGGCTTATGGCATTATTCACGTCATCCTAATTATTTTTTTGAATGCATGATCTGGCTTGGGTTCTCGCTGATGGGTGCAAGCTTGGGGCTTGGTTTGATATCGCTACTTTCGATTACAACGCTTTTTTGCATTATGTGGTTTGGGACGATTCCAATGACTGAAGCCCAATCGCTTAAACAACGAAAGGATTATCAAGCCTACATGGAATCGACCTCATGTTTTATGCCTTGGTGCGCTAAACCTAGAACTAAGTCATAAGTTTATTTAAAAAAGCACAGAACCCGCTGGTTACAGCGCATATAAACATACCCCAGAGCGAGTCGATGATAGCAATTTTTGTGGTCCAAGCTTGAAGTGTCGCGAGGTTAGTTAGGTCATAAATTCCGTACACAACCAAGCCAAGCAATGCGCCATATGCAAATGATAATGCAATATTTTGTTGAGCAAGTGGTAAGACAATAAACCATATCATGATTGAAAATAAGATATACACACCTAGGGCGGGCAGCAGTCGAGGCGTGATGGTTTGACCGTTCATCAACAGTAGTGATCCGATATTATCGAGGTACAGATTTTTTCCCACAAAGCCTAACCATATAAAATCCAGGAATGTAAATAACAGAAGTGTGGGTAATAAGCATTTTATGGCGTGCATGTAACCTTCTATAATTATTTTTTTATGCAGACAGAAGCCATATTAGATTAACATAGCGGTCTAGTAAGTTGAATCTGTTAATTCAGAGGCAAGGGCTTTTTACTTCCTATGCTTTGTTTTAGATTTTCATGTGGATATTTTTGCTTTATTGATGTAATATAACGCTACTTTATGTGCTTGAATGGAGCGTTTGTATGCCTTTCTTTTTTTACTCGCAAATAGATAGCGATGTTGCTGCTCAAAAAAATCAGGATAGAGCTGCCATAATCCAAGCTGCTCAAGGCGTGGCCCTATCTATGGATGACAGGCGGAAGCTTAATGATTTTCTTGAGTCTGTCGAGGAGCTCTATCATTTATATAATCGTGAATATACAAAGCCAGCGAGGGGTTTAAATCAAACGTTACATAACTTATCGATTGAAGCGAAGACGAAAATAGAAATAAAAAGGGAGAGGAACCACCAAACCCGTGATCTAGCGGATGAGCTTAATTTTCTTGGTGATTTATTGCATCTCAATATGAACGATTTTGGCCTAAAAAACGAGTATATTAAAGGTGGTATCATCACGGCTATCGCTTTGAGTGGATGTTTTGCCTCCGTGGTTTTATTCCCCGGTTCAATCGGTTTGTATTTAGCGTTGGATGTTTTACTTCTGGCCGTATCAAGCTTCACAGCTCTGTTCTTTGGAGAAAAGAGCGTGGACACCTATAGGCTCGCACATGATTGTCAACTTAAGAGCATCCAAAGTTTTTTTGGTCCTGAATCCTCACTTGATACACTATATATAGAACCCGTCGACAACGCTCAAGAAATAATTATTTAGAAACGCGCTTCCCCTGGTTTTATTTGAACATAAGCATACCAGGGGTAGTGTTTAGAATGTAAATCTATTCAGTCTATTTTTGTAAAGCTTAAAATTCCCTGAAATACCTCAAGTAGAAAAAATTGCAATAAAATGCACATATTCTTTATGGAGCTGTGATTTTTTTACGAACTTTGAGTAAAAAGTGGGGTTTTAAACTTGAGTTTCTCCAAAGCTGTTCTATAGTGTAAGAAAGTGGTTTAATATAGCAAAAAAGTGGAGGATTGTGGGGGGATACCTCACAAGAGGGTGCTTATGTTCCGTGGAATCAATGCAATCAATCTAGATAGCAAAGGTCGACTCGCTATACCCGCTCGCTACCGCGACGGATTAGGTGAGCAGGTCGTTGTCACGATTGATACGGAAGAAGCATGTTTACTACTCTACCCGGTGTTGCAATGGCAATCGATTGAAGACAGCCTGCAACGCTTACCCAGCTTTAATACAGCAGCGCGACGTATTCAGCGTTTATTGATTGGGCATGCGACCGATATTACGTTAGATGGAAATGGACGGACGTTACTTCCACCGCTTTTAAGGGATTATGCCAATTTAGATAAAAAGGTTGTGATGATAGGTCAAGGTAATAAATTTGAGATTTGGGATGAAGTAAGTTGGCAGGCTAAGCGTGAGCTTTGGCTTAAAGAAGAAGCATCAAGCGATGGGTTGCCTGATGAATTACAAACGCTTTTTTTGTGATGGGGCGCTGACATGGTAGCAACACACCAACCGGTTTTGTTCGAAGAAGCGATTCAAGCACTCCATATTGTGCCGAACGGTGTTTATATCGATGGTACGTTTGGTCGAGGTGGTCATGCGCGCGCTATTCTTGATGCTTTAGGTCCCGAAGGTCGTTTAATTGCCTTAGACAAAGATGAAGATGCGATTAGACATGCGCAAGAAAATTTTGATGGTGATTCGCGTTTTACGATTATTCATGATTCGTTTGCTCATATAAACGAAGTTACACAAAAGCTTGGTGTTCATGGTCAAGTTTCAGGTATTTTATTGGATTTAGGCGTTTCTTCACCGCAATTGGATGAAGCTGAACGTGGTTTTAGCTTTATGCGAGCAGGGCCATTGGATATGCGAATGGACGTGACGCAGAACATGAGCGCTGAAATCTTTGTAAATCAAACCGCTGAAGCAGCGATGGCCGATGTATTTAAAGAATACGGTGAAGAGCGTTATGCGCGACGTATCGCACGCGCGATTGGGTGTGCTCGGGCTGAAGAGCGCATCACAACAACTACAGCGCTTGCTGAAATCGTCAAGCTAGCCCATCCAGCCTGGCCTAAAAACAAACATCCCGCTACGCGTGTTTTTCAAGCGATTCGAATTTATGTCAATGAAGAATTAACAGATTTAACCCAAGGTTTAAAACGTTGTCTTGAGGTGCTTGCTCCTGATGGGCGACTTGCTGTGATTAGCTTTCATTCCTTGGAAGATAGATTAGTGAAACGTTTTATGCGAGCTGAATCTGAGGGGCCACGTTTTCCAAAAGGCGTTCCTGTGATGAATGAAATGCTTAAAACCAATTTTAAATGTGTAGGTAAAGCAATTAAACCCAGTGATGAAGAAGTTAAAAATAATGTTCGTTCTCGAAGTGCAATACTCAGAGTAGGGGAGAAAACATCATGAATGCGGCAGCGAAAGTGATGAACCAAAGTCGTTTGTTTCAAGGAGGCTCGACGAAATTCAAAGTTTCTAAAGCCCTATGCTTTCAAACAGCGCTACTTTTATTGGTTTTATTGAGCGCACTTTCAGTCGTCTACGTGATTAACTTACATCGTGTCACGTGCGGTCAAATGCAAGCGGAAGAACAGCGAACCCATCATTTGCAATTACAGTGGGGCCAGTTGTTACTGGAGCAAGCAAGTTTGGCCACACCGGCCCGAGTTGAGGCACTGGCTACAACTAAATTGCATATGGTTTCGCCATCGCACCGGCGAACCATTGCTTTGCGTGCTGAGTGAACCGCGGCTACAATAAAAGTTTTAATCATAAAGCGCGATTTTTAACGCTTGGATTTATTTTAAGTTTACTCCTGATTACCTTAATTTGGCGTATGGTTGATCTAATGATTTTAGATCGCCAATTTTTACAAGGCCAAGGCAATGCACGTAGTGTTCGTGTGGTTAATACACCTGCCTTTCGAGGTATGATTCTCGACAGACAAGGGGCTGCGTTGGCTGCAAGCACGCCTGTTCAATCACTTTGGCTCAATCCTAAAAAATTTAATCCAACACCTGAACAACAAAAACAATTAGCTTATTTACTTGGCATGACATCAAAAGAAATATCAGCACGGTTAAGCGGTGTAGAGCGTCGAGGTTTCGTTTATTTAAAACGTCATTTGACGCCGACTGTGGCTCAACAAATTGAAGCCTTAGCTATTCCAGGTGTAAATTTTCAACAAGAATTTAAACGCTATTATCCTGATGCCGAAAGCACGTCACAGTTACTTGGTTTTACCAATATTGATGATGATGGTCTGGAAGGATTGGAGCTCGCATATCAAGGGTGGCTTAACGGTGTTCCTGGGAAACGACGTGTTATTAAAGATCGCACAGGACGCATTATTGACGAACTGGAGGTGATTCAAGAACCCAAACCTGGCCAATCACTTCAGTTGAGTATTGATCGTCGCATTCAATTTTTTGCTTATCACGAACTTCAAAAAACGGTCACGCAGTTTGGTGCTAAATCGGGATCGATTGTGGTTTTAGATACCAGCGACGGTGAAGTGCTTGCCGTAGCAAATTGGCCTTCATTTAATCCTAATGCACGTGATCGTTATCAACTTGATTCGTATCGTAATCGGGCAATCACGGATTTATTTGAACCGGGCTCAGTAATTAAACCGTTTAGTATTGCAAGTGCTTTAGCGAGCGGGAAATTTAAAGCCGATAGTATCATTGATACACGGCCGAGTTGGATGATGGTAGAAGGGCATGCCATTCGTGATACACGGAGTTATGGTGTGCTCGATGTGGGTGGCGTGCTTCAGCATTCAAGTAATGTAGGGGTAAGTAAAATGGCTTTAGCAAGCCCTCCTGAGCAGTTGATTAATTTTCTAAGGCGTTGTGGTATTGCTAACAGAACAGCCAGCGGCTATCCCGGTGAAAGTGACGGCTCTATTGTGGCAGCCTCTGATGCGGGCCCGTTTGTTTTAGCGACGTTGAGTTTTGGCTATGGCTTTTCTATGACGACGTTACAGCTTGCTAAAATGTATGCTATTTTTGCGAATCAGGGGCGTTTATTACCCATACATTTATTACATGCTGAAACATCTGAACCAGGGGAGCGGGTCATGTCGCCTGAAATTTCAAAACAAGTATTACATATGATGGAATCTGTGGTGAAGCCAGGTGGGACAGGAACACAAGCAGCCATTCCAGGTTATCATGTTGCGGGAAAAACAGGCACAGCGCGTATTGCAGGTAAAGAGGGTTACAAAATCAAACGCTATGTAGCAAGCTTTGCTGGCATAGCACCTGCTTCAAATCCACGTTTAGTCGTCGCAGTGGTGATTAATGAACCCAGTAAAGTTTCTTATTATGGTGGGCGTGTGGCGGCCCCGTTATTTGCAAAAGTCATGGAAGCCGCTTTACGTATTTTAGATGTTGAACCTGATGATGTGGGTGAGGCGCGAACTTCATGATGTTAAGTATACTTCCTGGTATTCAAATTAAAAATCTGCAAAATAACAGCCGAAAAGTATCTCAAGGCGATGTGTTTTTAGCTTACCCTGGGGCCGCATCGGATGGCCGAACGTATATTCAGCAAGCCGTCGATGCGGGCGCTGTGGCAATTATTTATGAGCCAGAAAATTATACACCCGTGGCCTGTGGTATACCTTGTGTTGCTTATCCTAATCTAGCAGCTTCACTGGGTGAGTTAGCGTGTAAGTTTTATCATGAGCCCACACGTGAGCTCTGTGTGACAGGAGTAACGGGCACAAACGGTAAAACAACAATTGCCTATCAATTAGCTCAGGCGCATGAGTTATTAAATACCAAGGCTGCTTACATAGGCACCATTGGGGAAGGTCGTGTGGACGCACTCAAGCCGTTGCTTAATACCACACCGGATGCCTTACACATACAGCAGCTCTTTCATAACTATGTTAAAGAAAATATCAAAACAGTTTGTATGGAAGTGTCGTCACATGCGCTCTGTATGGGGCGTGTAGACGGTGTAAAATTTACTCAGGCTATTTATACCAATTTGAGTCATGAACATTTAGATTATCATCAAACCCTTGAGGCGTATGCTGCAGCAAAAGCTAAATTATTTGCGTCTCCGGAGTTGAAATTTGCCATTATTAATCAAGATGATGAGCATGCGGCGGTTATGCGGGCTCAAATTCCAAATGGATGTAAAGCTCTTACCTATGGCCTAGAGCATACGTGTGATGTGCGAGGGCTAAATGTTCGTCTTAATATGAGGGGAGCGGTGCTTGATGTTGAGTCGGTTTTTGGAAACTTTGAATTGTGCTTGGGTGTCATAGGACGCTTTAATATTTATAACAGCCTAGCTGTACTCACAAGCTTACTTGCTTATGGCTATGATTTGTCTGATGTCTTGGCTATTATGCCCAAGCTTTTGCCTTCACCAGGGCGAATGGAGCAGGTGTCAGAATCCCCGGTTGTTTTAGTGGATTATGCACACACACCTGATGCGCTTGAAAACGCGCTTTCAACGCTTGCTGAGTTAAAAAAAGCACGTTTGTTTGTCGTATTTGGATGTGGTGGTGATCGAGATAAATCAAAACGTGCGGTGATGGGCTGCATTGCGAGTCAGTACGCTGATTATGTCATACTCACCAGCGATAACCCACGCACAGAAAATCCTGCAGCTATTCTTGATGATATACAGACGGGACTGGAAGTCGGCCCTCAGGTTTTACGGATTGAAGATCGGAAGCAAGCCATAGAACAAGCACTCCAATTAGCTGAATCAAATGATATGATTTTGATTGCAGGAAAAGGTCATGAAGCTTATCAAGAAATAGGGCACGAACGATTCCCGTTTTCTGATCAAGCGGTTGTTCGGACTTTAACTCGGTGAAAGATCCGTGACTTTCACGACCCGAATATTTAAATTAGGTTTTTTTCCATCGACAAGAGGCAAGCTATCACGTAGCTGATTCACCTGAGATGCGCTTAATATTTCAGTTGCTCTCACAACAGCGACAATACCATGGTTTTTTTTGAAGCGCAGCTCCGCTAAAAATGCCCCGGGTATGTGATTAAGGCCATGACGTAGTTCACGCTTTACATCTTGTTCGAAGCGAAGCTTGTGTAATACATGACTTAAATTGACGGTTAATATCGTCGCTAGAAAAAGTATAACAAGGATACTGAGTTTATTTTTTTCTAAGATGCTATACATGCTCTTTTTTTCCGTAACGTCTCGTTGAAAACCATAAATACTAAACACAATGGATGATGTAAATTGTATCGCTACAAAATTAAGAGAAAACGATAAAAATGAACTGCTTGCAAGTGAAATGCTCCCATGCGCTAAAAATATACCGCATGCAGCAAGCGGTGGTAACAGGGTGATGGATAAAGCCGCGCCGACTAAACTTACTCGCAACTGACGGGATAATGTTGAATAGGCACCTGCAGCACCACTGATGATAGCAATCACCAAATCAAGTAAATTGGGCGTCGCATATTGCATCAAATTACTTTCAGGTAAATCAGTGATGTGGTAACGATATAGTATTGAAAAAAGAAAGGATCCTATTAATACAGTCAAAGCTCCCGACATTTCTGCGAATAATGATCGCGCAAGCAATTTTTTATCGCCTTCAACAATGGCAAGCGAAATGCCCATGACGGGGTCGAGGAGCATGGCAATAGTGATTGCTCCAATCAGAGCAAGCGTGTTATTCGTAGCTAGACCACAACATGCAATAATCGTTGCAAAAGCGTTCATGGCCAAAAATTCATAACTTATTAACGCATTTGATCGGATACGTGCACTAATTTTAGCGTTAGATTGCTCTCTCGCAGGATCTATATGCTTTTGATTGAGTCTGAGCGTGTCTCCGTTTGACATAAAACGGTATGTTTTTTTTGAAGCGCGATAGAGCCTATTGATAAACGGTCTAACTCGACGTGGCTTTAGAGCTTTGTCTTTTATTGTCGACTCATCAATAACAGTCATCACAATCACCTGGAAGATTAAGTTGATTTTAATAAATTAAAGGGACTCACCGTTGAATTGTACAATAGCTATTTTAGTCCGGCCAGTTATAAATATACCTTGTATAAGTTTATATTAAATAGTTTTTGTTGGATTGATATCCAATAGGCCAGATATATCAACGTCTGCGGGTTGAAATTGTGATAAAGCTCGAAGGGATTCGGCTTTGCCGGGCTCAATAAATCGCAGCATGCTTTGCTTGAATTGCTCGATGTATCGGATATTTTTTTGATGAGCGAGTGTAGGCAGCCTGTTGAGGCAATCTAAAAGAAGATCGCGAGGTTGGTTTGCTGCAATGAGCAAGTTACAACCGGCTTCAAGTGCCTGTGTGCTGCGTTCTAACAAGCTTCCTATATCGGCTCCCGTCATACCCAGACAGTCACTGATAATAATGCCTTCAAACTTAAACTCGTCACGTAAGATGGTTTTAAGCCAATGCGATGAGAATCCTGTGGCATGATGAGGATCTATCGCCGGAAACGTAATGTGGGCCGGCATGACCCCGTTTAAGTGTTTTGATCTTATAAGTGATAAAAAAGGCTTGAGATCGTGTGCCATGAGTTCATCACGTGTGCGTGTATCGGTTGGCATGGTCAGGTGTGAATCAGCAACACACGTTCCATGGCCAGGAAAATGTTTGCCTACAGAGGGCATACCTGCTGCATGCATACCGTCAATAAACGCGCCGCCAAGCGCCGTGACTGCATCAGAATCCGAGTGAAACGCGCGATCCAATCCTCCAATTATTTTACTGGGCCCATGTACATCAAGAACGGGAGCAAGGCTCACATCAATGCCGCACTTGAGTAAATCATGCGCCATAATTTCGCCATATTTATGTGATAATTTAAGGCCTGTGGTTGCGTCGATATCATACGCATCACCATAAACATGTGCCGCTGGTACTGCACGAAAACCAAGGCGTGATATACGTACCACATTTCCGCCTTCTTGATCGATAAAAATAATAAGTTCTGGTCGTATCGTGTGAATGCTGTCTATCAGAGATATGATTGCTTCACGTGTTGGTCCAATATTACGTGCAAAGAGCAAAACGCCCGAGGTATTGGGGTGATTCAGCAGTGCGAGTTCATCGGGTAATATTTGAATGCCAAGTAAATCAATAATAACTGACATGAGATGCTCTTAATTTAAATTTAGATGACCCAAGTATAACAGATTATACGAGATTCAATTGTGTCATTTTAGATTTGTCGGTATAGTCTTGGCTTTATAAAAAACGGATCATAATCATGGAAAACGCTTCACGTCCAGATGAGCTGGCACAAAAAATTCGAGAACGCGCACCAAATATACGTCCACGTATTGGTATTGTACTAGGTTCTGGGCTCGGACAATTTGCAGAACGCTTAGATCATGCAGTTTATGTGCCGTATACTGACTTACCGGGCTTTCCTAATGTGACCGTACACGGTCATGAAGGAACAATGGTTCTTGGGGAATTATTTGGTGTGGGTGTGGTTTGCTTGCAAGGCCGTAAACATGCTTACGAAGGCTCAAGCCATGATGTGGTTAAAACATATATTCGAACGCTAAAACGCCTGGGTTGCGAGTATTTCTTTGCGATCAGTGCCTCAGGTTCGTTATGTGAAGATGTTGGCCCTGGTGAATTAATGTTAATTAAAGATCACATTAATTTCCAAGGTACAAATCCTTTGGTTGGCCCTAATGATGATGAATTCGGCCCACGTTTTTTTCCGTTAGACGATGCATATGATCGTGAAACACGTGAAACGTTATCAGGATTAGCAGAAAATCTACAGATTTCACTTCATCAAGGTGTGTATGGAGCTGTTGTAGGGCCTAATTATGAAACGGCTGCTGAAATTAAAGCGTTTCGTATGATGGGGGTCGATGCGGTTGGTATGTCGACGGTACCTGAAGTATTAGTTGCTGTGCACTGTGGTATGAAAGTTGCGGTGATTGCGATGATTACGAATTTTGCGACGGGGCTCGCTGCAACCAGTCACTCACATAAAGCCGTTGTTGAAATGGCTTCTCAGTCGAGTGAAAAAGTGTGTGTTTTACTCAAGCAGTTTATACAAACTTTAGCATAATACGCATTACAGGGTCGGCTTACATCGTAGGGGCCGACCCTGGTTTTTACATATTTTCTTCTGTTTCGTAAGTATTTTTATGTATTTCCATGATGTTGCTTTCAATGGTTTGACAGATGCCGTCTAAAGGTAAATGACTTAGTTTTTCTCTGGAGAATGGATTTTGTAATTCGACACCAATTTGATCAAGAGAAAACAAAGCATAGGCTACTAATGCTGTGACTAAAGGGTTGATATAAATCGAATACTCGACCAGTGCGAAAGGAAGAAACAATAGAAATAACAAAATAAAACGCCGAGATTTAACAGCCATAACAAATGGCATGGGTGTTTTTAAGATGCGTTCACTCACACCTTGGCAGTCAATGATCGTTTCTCGACATATTTCAGCTTGCAGGAAAGAAAATTCGTTTAAGTCTTTTGAATGCATCAGTTGACCAAGCAAAACCGCGATTTTAGCTGAAAGATAATTTGGTTTATGATCGACAGCCTCCAATGCCTGATACATATCTTGATTTATTAAATGCTTAATTTCTTCTAATGAATCATCGCCTCTTAAATTATTTTTCATCAGATAAGGCATGGCAGATAGGTAGTTGATGAGTTTTTCGATGTCCTGGTGTTTATTTTTATTCACATAAGATGTGATAATAATGGCCAAGTTTCGGCTGTTATTGACGAGGCTACCCCATGTTTTTCGTGCCTCCCACCAGCGGTCATACCCTGCGTTTACTCTAAAAACTAAGATAAGACCCATAACAAGCCCTGCATACTCAAATGGGCTGACAGAAACAGAGATTGAATGGAAAAAAAGAGAGATGACAGAAATGCATATAGCATATAGCGTCACGATGAGGACTTGTTTCAAAACTTTAGGTGTGATCGAACCGTTAATAGCTACCGCTGATTTGAAAAAATCAGGGGATTCATATTTATTTTCTAACTGATTCATATTCTTCATGAAAATTAAGTACTCAAAGATTAAAGTATTAATTACTGTAACATGATAGCAACCCAGAAGAGTAACCCATAAACGTGATTACTCGTAAAAATTTGTAAGTAATGGGGTGTGCCGATAGTCCGCATGCTGATTTGTTGTTTTATAAATATGAGTGATGCTACCCCCCATGCAATGTAAAATAAAACATTAAGCTGCAGTTGAACAGCCAAGACAAGCCAGCAAGCTTGCGCTAAACCTTGCAATAAAAATACGACATTTTTATCTTGGTTACCGAATAAAATAGCGGTTGAGCGTACACCAATTTTTAAATCATCCGGTTTGTCAGCCATCGCATATATGGTGTCATAGGCCACAATCCAGAAAAAATTGATTAAAATCAGTAAGCCTGTTGTGAAATTTAATGCAGCACCCGATGCCGCATAAGCCATGGGTATGCCCATCGAAAATGTGAGGCCTAAAATAAGTTGGGGGGCATCAAAAAATCGTTTGAAAAATGGATAAATAGCCGTCAATACAACGCTTATGATGGCATATTTAAAACACGCTGTCGGTAATTGGAGTAAAATAGCTAAGGCGATACAAAGCAATGTTATGAGTAGAATAACAGCGCTAGTTACACTCACGGCGTTGGTTGCCAGCGGTCGATTTTTTGTACGAGCAACGTGTGGATCAACATGCCTGTCTGCTAGATCGTTCATTAAACATCCTGCCGAGCGCATAACAAATGTTCCAAAGAAAAAATAAAGTATATATGAGATCGGGGGCATGCCTGCATAAGCAAACCATAAGGCCCAAGCAGTAGGAAACCAAAGCAAAAGTGTGCCAATGGGTTTGTGTAAACGCAGGAGGTGAGCATAAGCCTGTAAGTTCATGTACTGTTGTCCCTTATAAGTTTTAAGAGCTTAGGAAGAAATATCTCTAAAAGATAAAGCTCATGCTGGTTGTGTAGTGTAAACGTTGAACATCGTCCCCAAAGAGGCGTACTCACGTGCGCTAGGGTATGCGTGAGATAAGTATGCTCCATGCTGTTAGGTAAGATAGGGTACGGCCGGATGTAGGTGCGCTTGATACCGGGATGATGATGAATCAGCTCACCCAGTGGCGTTGTTTCTAAACGACTGAAAAGCGTTTCTTCTGTTAGATAGGTGGTTTTGGGAAGCACCGTGCGTGCAAACCAGCATGGCTCGTTATGTGCCCACATTAAAATTTCACGGTGAAGCACAGATTTTTTTGGTTTAAGACGAAGCGTGTTTTGATCCCAAGTGTCGGTGAGCTCCCAACGATGCTTGAGCAACTGGAGGCGTGCTTCACCAGCCAAGGCTTTCAGCTTGTCTGTAATCGACCCCTGGTGTTCAAGCCAGGGTGTTAATTTTTCTGGGGGCTTATTAATCATGAGTATGAGGTGTTGTATACCGTGTTTCATCACGCAGATTCACATCGTTAAACCCTTTTTTTCGTAACGCACAACTGTCACATCGACCGCATGCTTCACCTTGTTCGTTAGCTTGGTAGCATGAGACGGTTTGGGAATAATCAACCCCAAGTGAATGACCAAGCTGAATTGTTTCCGCTTTGCTGAGATGAATTAAAGGTGTTTTAATTTGAAGTGCATGGTGCTCAACACCACGCTTAGTCGCTAAATTGGCAAGTGTTTGAAACGCGTTTATATAGTCAGGCCGACAATCAGGATAGCCCGAGTAGTCCACAGCACTCACGCCAATAAAGATGGTTTCAGCAGCAATAACTTCGGCGTAAGCCATCGCATACGAAAGAAAAATAGTGTTCCTTCCGGGTACATAGGTCGCTGGAATTTTATTACTTTGAGTGGGTTCTGGAATATCTGAGTTTATATCCGTAAGAGCAGAGCCACCTAAGTTGGGAATGGTTAAAATTTTATGCGTAACATGTAGCTTGTCCGTAATTATTTGAGCAGCTTTGAGCTCAACAGCATGGCGCTGCTCATAATTAAAGCTCAGAGCGTGACAATCATAGCCTTCGGATTGAGCAATGGCGAGACATGTGGTGGAATCAAGCCCACCTGAAAATAAGATAACAGCTTTTTTCATGGTTGTTGAGTCTTTATGTTGGGGGTTAATTAGGGTGCAATAATAGCATTGAATAAATAACCGAAGCCACGAACGGTTTTGATCCATGGTTCATCGTTCGGGTTGTTTCCGAGTTTATGACGTAAATTACTGATGTGTACGTCGATACTGCGATCATACGCTGTAAATTTTCGACCCAGTGCATATTCAGTCAGTTCTTTTTTTGAAAAGGCTTGTCCGGGAGATTTAATTAGTGTTTCGAGAATATTAAATTCAGTATTGGTTAAATCAAGTCGTTCACCACGTAGACTTGCTAGGTGTTGCCCGCAATCAACGGTAATATCTGCTTGCTGAATACAAGGGCGATCGTGTGTTGGACTGGCCTGTGTTCGTCGTAAAACAGCCCTAAGTCGTGCTAATAACTCATCTGGATCGCAAGGTTTCGTTAAATAATCATCACCGCCTAACTCAAGACCTAATAAACGATCAATATCATCTTCACGTGATGTAAGAAAGATAACCGGGGTTTGTGTGTATTGACGAAGGGTTTGTACAAGCTCTAAACCATTTTTACTCGGCAGCATGACTTCTAAGATGATAGCATCAAATGTTTGATTCAAAGCAAGTTTAAGGCCTGCCTCACCATCGTCAATTGACTGTGTTTCAAAGCCTTCGTTATGTAATATCTGAGCGAGTTGCTCCGTTAGTATAGAATCGTTATCGATTAATAGAACGGTACCCGTCATGTTAGACTTCCCTTGGTATATCATGCGTGCGTTTATCAATGCATTCGAGTAATTTAATGTTACGTGCATCGGCGTTAACCACTACAAACTCAAAGTCTTGAATCGTAATATGTTCACCGCGTTGTGGAACATGTCCAAATTGATTAATAACAATCCCGCCAATGGTATCATAGGCTTGATCGCTAAAATTGGCTTGGAGGGTTTCGTTGAAATCTTCGATAGGGGTATCAGCTTTGAGCATATAATGTGCATCACCATGTGCCTTGATATGCGACTGCTCATCAATATCAAATTCGTCTGAAATATCGCCAATAATTTGCTCAATCACATCTTCAAACGTTAAAAATCCCGAAACAACCCCGTATTCATCGACGACAATCGCCATATGGTTACGATTAATACGAAAATCACGAAGCAAAGCATCCAGTCGTTTACTCTCAGGAATGACCGTGGCTTGTCGAATAACATCGTTAATATCAAACTGTTCTGAGTCTGACCCTTGATAGCGCAATAAGTCTTTAGCGTGCAATATACCCATGACTTCGTCAGAATTTTCTTTCATAACAGGAAATCGGGTGTGTTCTGACTGGGCAACCTGGTGGGTAATTGTCTGAATGTCTGTATGCTCGTGAACGCAAACCATTCTATTTTTAGGGAGCATGATGTCTCTAACGCGCATTTGGGAAAACAAAAGAACTCCTTCGAGCATGCTCAAGCTTTCAGCATCAATAAGTGATCGCTGTTGTGCGTCACGTAGCAAATGGAGTAGATCAGTTTGATCTTTGGGTTCATTTTTTAATAAATATTTAACGCGTGAAAACCATGAATTAGGGTTGTTGTTTTTTTCGCTATCGCTGTCGTTAGTCAAGCAGGTTATCCTCATGATAGGGGTTGTTAAACCCAAGTGTCGTTAATATGTTTGTTTCAAGTGCTTGCATGATCGCCGCATCATCGTCTTGTATGTGATCATAGCCTAAAAGATGCAATACACCATGAATCGTAATATGTGCCCAATGAGCAATCAGTGGGGTCTTAAGGCGAATGCTTTCTTCTGCGAGTACGATCGGGCAGATGATCACATCACCTAATAAAGGGCATTCAAGCATAATTTCTGGGGGGATGTCCGATGGAAATGCAAGCACGTTGGTTGTTTTATCTTGTTTACGATAGGTTCTATTCAGCATTTGCATTTCGTCAGCATCAACGAAACGTAAGGTTAGTTCGGCATGCTCGCGATGCGAAGTGAGGGCATGTTCAACCCATTGTTTTAATACATTATCAGAAACAGGAATCGTGATTTCGCATACGTTTTGAATATCTACATCGATGCTCATGATAGGCGCGTTAAAGTTTGTTGTGACACAGGCATTTTAAAATAACCAAGCAATCATTGTCCATGATTTTTGAGTATATCATAGATTGGATTTTATAGAACTAGATTGACGCGAGCTTTTATTTTAATTACAGTGCGCAAATAAAAGTCTGATATAGCTAGCGAAAACAGCCTTACATCAGGAGTGTATATGAGCACACTAGACCTTCGGGTATTACTTCACATATTAAGCGAAAACCAAACGATTCCGTCCGAATACAAAGCGTCTTATCAGACAGTTGCACGTTTATTAGCCGGTAACATAGGTAAGTATACTCCTGAATCAAAAGGTGTTGAATTTAGAACCAGTCCTTTGAGTTACCAAGCGTTGTATCAAGACTTGACACATGCAGTCGATACACTGGATTTAAAAAGTGATGTTTTAGGTATCTTAAGATGTATTTTTTTTGATTTTGAAAATCTTTCGGTTTATGCAAATTTAAAAACGATTGATCATGCATCGTTTAAAGCGGTATTAAAATCAGCGATAACAAGCATCAAACAAGCAACGGATAACAATCCAAATTATATTTTGATTTTGAAAGCCGTGTTTAGTTTAAAGTTTTTACTTGAGTACACCAAGCTCGGTAGGCCCGTTAAATTAAATGCACCTGATACATTAGAAGAAGCGCTCCGTGATTTCAATGACTTGCTTCATACCCCAGCAATGCGATTAGAGCCTCTTGAAGTATTGAGTGACTTTACCGTGCCAAAGACCAGTATGCCCGTGCGCGTTCAACCGCCGTCACAAGGACTGTCAAGGTTCGCAACACAACGAAAAAGCAGAGGACGCCAGGCTTGTGATTATTTTATGGAGAGTAAGCGCCAAGTATGTTCTTTTCGTGGACATCAATCTTTTTTTGAGGTAACACAAAGTGCTCTGATTGCGAAACGATTTTTGTCTTCGCTTCATACTCAAAAAAGAACTTACTGGGTATCAGCACTAGCACGCAGGTATTTGCCAACAGATTATAGGCCGATGTTTGTTAAAGATTTTATTTATACATTAGAAGAAAAAGGCTTGTTGATTGATTCATATTTTAATCCCACCGGTGGTTGGAGTGGTCGTTTAGTTGGCGCTATGTCGGTGCCGTCTATCAAACATTATCAAGAAACGGATCCTAATATCAGCCTTTTTGAGAATAAAATACGTATTATCCATAGCTATAATCCATTGGAAACAAAGCAAGCTATCGTGAGTTCATTGGATGGTGAAGTGATTGGCGTTCAATCGGCAGATAAAAATTATATTATTCGGCAAAAGCCTATTGAAGATCTGACCGAAGCTGAAATCAGACCGAACGGACAAAGTTATAGCTTGGTTTTGTATTCTCCTCCGTATTTTAATTTAGAATCTTATGCCGGAGAAAAGCAGTCTCATACGCGATACACACATCTTGAACCTTGGGTTCGTGGATTTTTAGTTAAAAGTATTGAGCAAAGTTATATTGCTTTGAAATATGGCGGGGTTTTTGCGATGAGTATCGCTGACACCGCCAAATATAAATTAGTCGATAAATTCATGCAATTCATGCACATGGAACAAAATAATAAGTTTGCATCAATCGCTATCTATAATTATGGAGGGAATACAACGTACACATCTTCTGTATATGTCTATCAGAAATGCTATAAACTAGCACCATCCGTAATGCGTGTTGACATGGAGCAATCCCCGTCATCAAGCGGTATTTTACCACATGAACGTGATGATTTGGCTGAAAATTACGATGGAAGTTATTGTGTTAAACGCCCAAGATTGACAGCTAGTAATCTTTCTGTATTTTCGAAAGCATCAAGAGCTGAAATATCTGAGAAGCATCTAAGTGTTTTTGATCTAATTCGTTGCGCGGGGATTGATGCTTAAAGACACATCTATAAAAAACATGGTAGAATACTCGCCTATTTCAAGGTGGATCTATCCGAACCTATGTGGACTTTTCTAGCGCCTTTTGCGTCATCTAAATTATTTTATCAACGTGCCGGTGTCTACGCGCCGTGGTTTGGTTGGTTTGCGTTGCTTTTTCTTGGGATAGGCTGTGTTTGGGGTCTTGTGTTTGCCCCTGCGGATTATCAGCAAGGCGAAGCATTTCGAATGCTATATGTGCATGTACCCACAGCATTTTTATCCATGATGCTTTACGCCACCATGGGGGCATTAAGTTTGAGCTTGCTCGTATGGCGTATCAAACTTGCTGGTGTTTTACTGGGCGCAATAGCGCCGGTTGGCGCAAGTATGGCCTTACTGGCTTTAATCACAGGAAGTTTGTGGGGCAAACCGATGTGGGGCGCTTGGTGGATATGGGATGCGCGTCTTACGTCTGAGCTCGTATTGCTCTTGCTTTATTTAGCCATCTTGGCGACCCAGCATGCCTATGATAATCAATCTCAAGGCGACAAGCTGGTCGCTATGCTAAGCCTTGTTGGCCTGATTGATTTACCTATTATTCATTATTCGGTTTATTGGTGGAATACATTGCATCAAGGATCGAGTTTATCCGTGTTTTCTAAACCTAAAATTGAAGCGAGCATGCTTTATCCATTGCTAATTATGCTGATAGGTTTTGTTTTGTTTTCTGGATTTATTGTTTTGTCGAAAGCACGTGTGATGATTTTAACGCGCGAACGCAGGCAACAATGGGTTCGTGCGTTACTTGAGAGGTCAGCATCATGACGCATACATTATTAGTATGGTTGAATATGGGAGGCTACGCAGCCTATATTTGGCCTGCTTATGGCGCGGTTTTTTCGGTGTTAATCGCTCACGTATTTTACACCAAAGCAGAACGAAAACGCACATTACGCACATTGCGACGCTGGATGGAGGCGTCGTCATGATCATTCATCCAGTGCGTCGAAAAAAATTAATTAAATTTATGCTGCCTGTTATGGTGATAGGGCTGGTGGTTGGTTTGGTTTTATATGCGCTAGGGCAAAACATCAGTTTGTTTTATACGCCAACACAAGTGCTTTCTGGGGAAGCACCTAAAGCACGATTGATTCACCTGGGCGGCCGCGTGGTTCCAGGCAGCGTGGTTCGAGGTAATGATTTTAAAGTGCAATTTAAACTCACGGATACGAACCAAGACGTCACGGTTGATTACAAAGGTTTTTTGCCAGATTTGTTTCGTGAAGGACAAGGGATTGTGACGGAAGGCGAGCTTTTAGATAATGGAATATTTAAAGCCACACAAGTACTTGCCAAGCATGATGAAAATTATATGTCGCCCGAAGTCAAAGAAGCGCTTGAAAAAGGTCAAGCAGCACGTAAGAAGGCTTTGTTATGATGGCTGAGATAGGAACGTTTACGTTAATTTTAGCTTTATTATTCGCGATATTATTAGTGGTGGTTCCTACGCTTGGCTTGCAACGTAATCTTTTGGCTTGGCAGGTGAGCGCTCCGTATTATGTGGTCGCTCAAGCTGTATTCGTCGCGCTTGCATATATTTGCTTGAGTGTGTGTTTTTTAAATGATGATTTTTCGGTTAGTTATGTGCTTTCTAACAGCAGTATATCTTTGCCATGGATTTATAAGCTATGTGCTGTTTGGGGTGGGCATGAAGGCTCGATGTTGCTTTGGATTGTTATATTAAGCGCTTGGATGCTGGCGATTGCTTGTTTAAGTAAAAATCTAGATAGAGCTTTTTATACACGCGTTTTGATTGTTTTAGGTTTGCTTAGTGTAGGTTTTTTGCTTTTTCTTTTATCTACTTCGAATCCGTTTTTGAGGCAGTTTGATCTACTTAATACAACCGGACGTGATTTAAATCCGCTTTTGCAAGATTTAGGGTTTTTGTTTCATCCGCCGATGCTTTATATGGGGTATGTGGGTTTTTCTGTTGCATTTTCACTCGCCATTGCTGCGTTATGGTTAGGTCGTGTTGAAGCTGTTTGGGCTAGTTGGGCAAGGCCATGGACGCTTGCCGCGTGGTGTTGTTTAACCCTGGGTATTACGCTTGGAAGTTGGTGGGCTTACCGTGAGCTTGGCTGGGGTGGTTGGTGGTTTTGGGATCCTGTCGAAAATGCTTCGTTTATGCCTTGGCTTGCAGGAACGGCTTTATTACACTCGCTTGTTGTTAATGAAAAAAGGGGGTATTTAAAAGCATGGACGGTATTGCTGGCTATTTCCGCCTTTTCTTTAAGTTTGATTGGTACGTTTTTGGTGCGATCCGGCGTATTAACTTCTGTGCATGCTTTCGCAGTGGACCCCGCGCGTGGGCTGTATATACTCGTATTTTTACTGATTGTTATTGGCGGCTCGTTGGTATTATTTGCTTGCCGTGCTGAGAGTCTAAAAGCAGAAGCGTTGCCATATCCTCTATCACGAGAAGGAGGTTTGCTACTTAACAATGTGTTTTTAAGCGTAGCGATGCTCACGGTTTTATTGGGAACAGTATATCCTTTATTGATTGATGCTCTAGGGTTTGGAAAGCTCTCAGTGGGTGCTCCATATTTTAATACCGTGTTTGTGCCACTGATGATGCCTGTTTTAGTGTTGATGGGGTTAGGCGTCAACAGTCGCTGGAAATACGATGACTGGACGCAACTGGCCTTATCGCTTAAGTATGCTTTTTTAGTGAGTTTGCTTTCGCCTTTTTTTGTTTTTTTATGGATGAAGCAACCGATTCAACCGCTTGTTTTTCTCGGTCTTGGGCTTGCTGCTTGGGTCATACTGAGTACGCTAAAGACCCTTTATGTACGCACCAAAAATCATGGATTAAAAGGCGTAGGTTTGCGTTTCTGGGGTATGGTTTTTGCACATATGGGAATTGCCATTACGGTTCTTGGGATTACCGTGTCATCAGGTTTTGGTACGGAGTTAGATTTAAGGCTGGCACCAGGCGAAACGGTGTATTGGTCGGGTTATCAAGTGCAGTGGTCAGATACATCAGAGATGCATGGCTCAAATTATAACGGTACGCGCGTATGCTTTAAGTTGACGCAAGGAGCCTGGAATACAAAAATATGCCCTGAAAAACGTATGTATAGCGTGAGTCGTATGATGATGAGTGAAGCGGGGATACACGCTAATTTATTTCGAGATATCTATGCTGCCTTGGGTGAACCGCTAGAGCATGGCGCATGGTCATTACGCTTGTCGTATAAGCCGGGTGTTCGGTGGATTTGGGCCGGTGGATTTTTTATTGCTTTCGGTGGTTTTTTGAGTTTAATTCATCGGAGAGAGCGTGTATGAGGCCATATTTTACGTGGGGCCTATTACCTGTTGCTTTGTTTGGTGTTTTAGCGGTATTTTTATGGCGTGGCTTATCACTCGATCCGCAAAATTTGCCTTCGGCTCAACTTGGCAAAGCATTACCCCATTTTAATTTAAACGTGTTGGATGCATCTAAATCTAAGCAAATATTTTCACCTGAAACCATGCGAGGTAAGCCGGTTATTTTGCATGTATGGGCAAGTTGGTGTGCCACATGCGCCGAAGAACAGGTTTTTTTATTAAATTTAGCCCAATCGGGTGTACTTATGTATGGTTTAAATTACAAAGACGATGTCGATGATGCGCAGGAATGGCTCAAAACATGGGGTGATCCATATATTTTGAGTGGACGTGATTCCGACGGACATGTTGCGATTGATCTGGGTGTGTACGGCACGCCGGAGACGTTTTTAATCGATGCGCAAGGTGTTATTCGATATCGCCATGTTGGCGCTTTAAACCAAACAGTATGGGAGCGTGTGGTGCAACCTAAGTGGCGTATGCTTACGCAAGGTGTCGTATGAGACGTATATTATTAAGCGGATTATTGATGAGTTGTATGGTGTTCTCACATGTTATATATGCTGACGCAATCTATCCGTTTGAAACACAAAAAAAGCATGCGCAATTTCGCGGTTTATTACGCGATTTACGTTGTTTAGTATGCCAAAATCAAGATTTAGCTGACTCCAATGCAGGGCTTGCCAAAGATTTACGCGATGAAGTGTATGCACATGTCCAAGCTGGCGAAAGTGATGATGAAATCATGAGATATTTAACCATGCGATACGGTGATTTTATTTTATTTAAGCCACCGGTTAAAGCTGTCACGTCTATGCTTTGGTTTGGTCCCGCTTTATTTTTGATGGTTGGGCTGTTTTTATTTATGAGGAAAACACGTCATGCATGAGTGGATGTTGCCTGGTGTGCTGGCCGCGTTAGGTTTGGTTGGGCTTGGTGTAGCACTTGCACCACTTCGGCAATCCAAGCGATTGATATTCATGCTTGTCCCAGCAGTTGTTCTGGGCGTTGTGTTGGCTTACGGTGCATGGGGTGGTTTTTTTGAATGGCGAGCGTTTCACCTAGCAGAAGCAAAGCAAAAGCAAGCCGAAGCCTTAGTGCATTCACTTGGCAGTACAGCCGCGATTATTGAACGTTTTCAATTGCACCTTAAAAAAGCGCCTAACGATGCAAAAGCATGGTTTTTAATGGGACGGGTATATGTTGCTGAGGCCGATTGGTTGCATGCAAATAAAGCGTTTTCTCGAGCGCATGAGCTTGATCCTCATCAGGAAGAATTTACGTTGCATTATGTGCAAAGCGTGTGGGAGCTTAATCGTCAGGAGTTTGATCAAGCTTCTCGTGAATTATTATTGGGGATAATTAAACATAATTCAGAGCAACCTGATGCGCTTGCGATGCTTGCTTTAGATGCGTATAAACGGCATGAGGGTAAATTGGCAGTGATGTATTGGGAGCGGTTGTTGAAGCTTACCCCACAAGGATCTGAAGAGGCGGGCAAGCTTCGTCAAGCGATTGCTAAAGCGCACATGCGGATTAGGTAATTAAGGATTATATTGCGGTTTTTCTTCTTCTTCTTCTTTGCACGCGTGCTTTGGTTTTTTTTCTGGCTGAAACAGACTACTGGATGTGATGTGTTTTAATGGGGCTATTGCTTTAGGAGACCGCAATGTATCCAGGGCCAGGGGAAGCTGGATATGAAATCGAGAAATTTTTTCTTGATTTGGATCCACACAGAAATCATAGATATATTTTTTTGTGAAGGAGTAAAGTGTATTCTTTTCCGGAGCTTTTAATGACGAAAGAGGCTCAATAAATTTATGAACTTGATCGGCGGCGAGTTTATAGTGTTGCTCAAGGCGATCTTCAGCTGCACCGTCTTCGATAACAAGACCTGTTCCTACTAAATAATCATCGTTAGGTAGCTCAGAGAATGAGGCTCTAAGTTTTTGATGAAGCTCTAAATAGCTTTGGCATTGTTGTTTGGCAAGAGCAACGAGCTGTTCTTGAGTATCTCTAGGAATTCTTAACATAGATAAGTACAACCTGATAAAAAAAGGTTTTATTTTATATCACAATGACGCATGATTGTATCATAAAGAGGCATCACTGTCCATTAAAAACATTGTTTTTTTAGGGTTATGTGCTTAAAATGCGGAAATGTTTTTATTAGGTTTATATTGATTTTTGGGTGGTACATGTCAGATTTTTACAGTGATTTTAATAAACGTCGTACCTTTGCTATTATTTCTCATCCTGATGCAGGTAAAACGACGTTAACAGAAAAGCTTTTGCTTTTTGGTGGTGCTATTCAGTTAGCTGGCACGGTTAAAGGGCGAAAAGCATCACGCCATGCAACGTCAGATTGGATGGCTATGGAAAAAGAGCGTGGCATTTCTGTTACGACCTCGGTGATGCAGTTTGTGCATTTAGAGCATGTCATGAATTTACTTGACACACCAGGGCATGAAGACTTCTCTGAAGATACGTATAGAACACTCACCGCCGTTGATTCGGCTCTTATGGTGATTGATGTCGCTAAAGGTGTTGAGCAGCGTACGGTGAAGCTTATGGAGGTTTGTCGACTACGTGACACGCCTATCATGACGTTTATTAATAAATTAGATAGAGAAGGGCGTGAACCTATCGATTTGCTGGATGAAATTGAAACTATATTAGGGATTCAGTGCGCTCCTATTACGTGGCCTGTGGGTATGGGAAAACGTTTTAAAGGTATCTATCATCTATATCAAGATCGGGTTTATTTATATCAAGCTGGAAAAAATAAAGAGCGGCAAGATGCCGTGGTGATACAAGGCCTTGATAATCCAGATTTAGAAGCATTGTTAGGTGCAGCACATGCCTTGGAACTGCGTGATGAAATTGAGCTCGTGAAGGGCGCGTCACACGCATTTAATATGGATGATTACTTATCAGGAATGTTGACGCCGGTGTATTTTGGTTCAGCGATTAATAATTTTGGTATTAAAGAGTTATTGGATGATTTTGTAGCTTTTGCCCCCGCGCCTCAAGCACGAGAAGCAAAAGAACGGATGGTTCAACCTGACGAGACAAAACTTACAGGGTTTGTTTTTAAAATTCAGGCGAACATGGATCCTAAACATCGGGATCGCATTGCTTTTATGCGTGTATGCTCAGGTCAGTTTAGAAAAGGTATGAAGGTTAAGCATTTACGGCTAGGTAAAGATTTAATGTTGAGTAATGCTTTAACGTTTATGGCCAGTGATCGCGTACATGCCGCTGAGGCTTTTTCAGGTGATATTATTGGTTTACATAATCATGGAACTATTCGTATTGGTGATACATTTACCGAAGGTGAAAGCTTAAAGTTTACAGGCATTCCTAATTTTGCACCTGAATTATTCCGTGCTGTACGCTTAAAAGATCCACTCAAGAGTAAAGCGCTTCTCAAAGGTTTAATTGAGTTATCAGAAGAAGGTGCTACACAAATTTTTCGCCCGATCGGTCGAAGCGATTTAATTTTAGGTGCTGTGGGGGTATTGCAGTTTGATGTGGTTGCTCATCGACTTTTGCATGAGTACAAAGTGCATTGCGTATACGAAGCGGTAAGTATTTCCTGTGCGCGGTGGGTTTATTCAGATGATGATAAAGCTTTAGCTGAGTTTAAACGTAAAGCTGAAGATTATTTAGCCTTGGATGGTGGCGAGGCACTTATGTACCTCGCGCCGACGAGAGTAAATTTAACCCTCGCCGAAGAGCGTTACCCGAAAATTCGTTTTGTCGCAACGCGAGAGCATTAGTCTTCTAACATAGGTACAGAGAACACATGATTTGATTTTTTAGGGGGAAAGCTAACATAGCAGCGTGCAGTTACTTCTTCGCTGCCTTCGTTCGTGAGTTCAACACGAGCACTAGGTTCTGCTTGGAGGTGAAGCACTTCCCCTGAATCGACGCTAATTACCATACTATCGCCGCGCTTTAACTGAACATCGTTGACGGAGCCTTTTTTGTATAATGCTTTAACCGTAATCAGGTTGTCTTCTACATCACTTAAAATTGTGCATTCGGCATTAATCAGCCAAAGGGAAATGTTGGTAAATAACTGAGGCTCGTTACTAGGTAAAATATAGTCATAAGGACCATATTGACTAACATCCGCAAAGGCCGTTGTTGGAGCAATGAATAATGTAGTTAAGCAAAGCAATGTAGTTCTTAACGTTTTTTTCATGAAGTAAACACCTAAAAGTCAATGGTGCGAACAAAATACCACAAGGAATAAATCGATGTCTAGTTATTTTTTTGTGTTTTATATAATCAAGTCATGTCATTTTTAAGGTATTTGAAGGTTATCGGATTAATCATGGGGATGCGATTGATGTGTTCGATAGGTAAGCAATACAAGCTGTGTTTGTGTATTCTTTCTCCCTTCTTGCCATGATCTTAGACTATTTTAGCAAGAAAGGAGAAATATAAAATTTACGCTTCTTCTGTGTCGATAAAGCTACGTAATTTTTCAGATCGTGATGGATGACGTAGCTTTCGAAGAGCTTTGGCTTCAATTTGTCGAATTCGCTCACGCGTTACATCAAATTGCTTACCTACTTCTTCAAGCGTATGGTCAGTATTCATCTCAATGCCGAAACGCATACGTAAAACTTTCGCTTCACGTGGTGTCAATGTTTCAAGAATCTCAAGCGTCGCTTCTCGCAGTCCTTCGTTGGTTGCTGAGTCGATAGGCGAAGATAAATTATCATCATGAATAAAGTCACCTAAGCGTGATTCGTCGTCATCACCAACAGGGGTTTCCATGGAGATAGGTTCTTTTGCTATTTTAAGAACTTTACGAATTTTATCTTCGCTTAGCTCCATTTTTTCAGCAAGCTCTTCAGGTGTTGCTTCTCGTCCGGTTTCTTGCAAAATTTGCCGTGAAATTCGATTAAGTTTATTAATCGTTTCAATCATATGGACCGGAATACGAATCGTTCGTGCTTGGTCGGCGATAGAGCGAGTAATGGCTTGGCGAATCCACCAGGTTGCATAGGTTGAAAATTTATACCCGCGACGGTATTCAAATTTATCCACGGCTTTCATTAAGCCGATGTTTCCTTCTTGAATCAGATCTAGAAACTGAAGGCCGCGATTGGTATATTTTTTTGCAATTGAAATTACAAGCCTTAAGTTGGCTTCAACCATTTCTTTTTTTGCTCGGCGTGCTTTAGCTTCACCAAGCGACATTTTTCTATTAACGTCTTTGGTTTCGGTGATGGTTAAACCGCATGATTTTTCAAGTCTAAGCAGTTTAATTTGTTGTTGCTTGATTTCAGCTTCAACAATGCGAACACGATCAAGATCTAATGCCCCAGAATGTTTACCGATAAGATTATCAAGCCAGCTTGTATCGGTTTCTTTTCCTGGAAACGTTTCGATGAATAGTTTTCTTGGAATGCGTCCTTTTTCAAGGCAAAGACGCATAATATGACGTTCAAGTTCGCGAACTTCATTACGTAATTGGCGAAAATGACGGGTTAATTTGTCAACTTGTTTTGCCGTTAATTTTAATTTTAAAAAAGATTCGGACATCAAATCGATGTGAGCCATCGTTTGCGGTGCTGTTCGACCTAGCTTCTTAAGCGACGCAGCTGCATCAGTGAAACGCTCACGCAGTTCATCAAAATAGATTTTGGCTTGCTCGGGATTGGGACCTGTATCTACTTCGCCTTCACCGCCAGCATCATCATCATCGTCGTCATTGTCATTGTCATTATCATTGTCATCGGATGAGTCGTCTTGATTGTCATCAAGCATGGAGCCAATGGAAGAGGGAGCTGCTTCTTCTTCACCATCAGAAAATCCACTGATGATATCATGTAAACGCATCTCTTCATCTTCAAAAAGGGCATAATTATGAAGAAGCATTTCAACGATTTCAGGATATTTAGAAATCGTTTTAAGAACTTGGAGAATACCTTCTTCAATTCGCTTAGCAATGCGAATTTCACCTTCACGCGTTAGCAGTTCAACCGTACCCATTTCACGCATGTACATACGTACTGGATCGCTGGTTCGTCCCGTTTCTTTGGCGACCGATGCAAGAACTGCCGCAGCCTCTTCGACATCTTCAGGTGCTTCTTCTGTATTCCCAAGCAAAAGAAGTTCATCAGAGCTTGGGGGTCTTTCGAATACCTTGATATTCATGCCTTCAAGCATATTGATAATGACATCAAAGTGCTCTGTATCGACAATACTAGGCATCAAATCATTAATTTGAAGGTAGGTTAAATAGGCCTGTTCTTTGCCGAGGCTAATAACTTTGGCAATCTGGGAGCGTTGCTGTTCTTGATCATTTACGGACATATAATTTCAGTCTTAAAATGCGTTTGCACGCGGTTAAAATAGCTTCAATTATAAACCGGCTTGGCCAAAGATGCTAGGCAATCAGAGCATCTTCTTTTTAAAAAGAAGATGTTGTTGCTTTATTTGTAACAAATGGTTATTTATTGACACCATCCGATGCTCACGCGATCGTGGCCAGCAGTATCTTGCAAGCATTTAATCCTGTGATAGTTTTCACGTAAGAAAATATCGGTAACGGCTTGTCCTTGGTTGTATCCGTGCTCAACCAACAGTAAACCACCTGATATTAAGTATTGACGACTTTGTTTAATAATATGTTTTAAGTCCTCGAGACCCTCTTCACCACTTATAAGTGCTTGTTTTGGCTCAAAACGTAAGTCACCTTCATGCTGATGCGGATCTTGTTCAGCCAAATAAGGAGGATTTGAAATAATTAAATCAAAATTTTGTTTTGGGATAGCTTGAAACCAATGAGACTCAAGTAATCTAATATTTTTAACTTGATGTCGTTTGATATTTTCTTGTGCGACAAGCAGTGCTTGCTTACTTAAATCTGCTGCTAGAATATTCCAGTCAGGTTTTTCAGTCGCCAATGCAACGGATATCGCACCTGTGCCTGTGCCGAGTTCAAGTACAGAACACGCTGGGCGTTCGCCTAAATAAGTTAAGACAAGCTCAACTAATAATTCTGTTTCGGGTCTAGGTATTAGTGTATCTGATGTAACATATAGCGGTAAGGACCAAAATTCACGTTCGTTGGTTAAATAAGCAATAGGAATGCCTTCGAGACGCTTTAAAACAAGATGTTCAAAAGCTTGTATAATATGAGTTTCAAGTACTTGTTCGCTATGAGCATATAAAAATGCTCTATTTTTTTGAATAATATGAAGTAGTAAAATTTCCGCGTCGAGTTGAGATGTTGGACTCGACTTAGCTAGACGCAAAGAAGCATTTCGAAGTGCCGATTTAATATCAATCATGCTGACCTAAATGCGCAAGCTGATCGGCTTGATGTTCGCGCTTTAATGGTTCAATGACCAGGGAAAGCTGGCCAGCCATGACATCAAGAAGTTGGTACAACGTAAGATTAATACGGTGATCGGTCAAACGACCTTGAGGGAAGTTATAGGTTCGAATGCGTTCCGAACGATCGCCACTTCCCACGAGGGAACGACGTGTTTCTGCTTGCTCGTCGCGTTGTTTTTGTTGTTGGGCGTTAAGAATTCGGGTCTTAAGTAAGTTCATGGCACGCGCTTTATTTTTGTGCTGAGAGCGCTCATCTTGGCATTCCACTACGGTGCCTGTCGGAAGGTGGGTGATACGAACAGCTGAGTCGGTTTTGTTAATATGTTGACCACCTGCTCCTGATGCGCGATAGGTATCAATACGAAGATCGTCTGATTTAATTTCAATCTCATGAATTTCATCTACTTCAGGCATAATGGCTACCGTACATGCGGATGTATGGACCCGTCCTTGAGATTCGGTTTCCGGTACGCGTTGTACGCGATGTGCGCCTGATTCAAATTTAAGTTTAGAATAAACGTTTTTTCCGATAATACGGGCAATAATTTCTTTGAAGCCACCTTGCTCACTGTGGTTCGTGCTAATTATTTCCAATTGCCAGCCTTCGTTCTCAGCAAATCGTGAGTACATTTTGAATAAATCACCGGCAAACAGTGCCGCCTCGTCGCCGCCGGTACCCGCGCGTACTTCAAGATACACATTGCCTTCATCGTGGGGATCTTTTGGAATAAGGTGCATCTGAAGTGTTTCTTGAAGTACTTCAATCTGAGTTTTTATGGATGGGAGCTCTTCTGCAGCCATCGATGCCATATCTGCGTCATCAGAATCCATAATTTCTTGTAGCGAGCGAAGCTCTTCCTCGGCTTCCGAGCATGCTGCGAACGCTTGCGCAACGGGCTCAAGTTGTGCATATTCTTTTGAAAGCGCTTTAAATTGTTCGTTATTTGAAATAACTGAAGGCTCGGATAATAAGTGGCTGACCTCTTCAAATCGCTCAACTAATTGCTCAAGCTTTAATTTAAGTGTTTTTTTCATATTCCAACGTTGAGGTTGTGGTGTTTAAAAGATAGGAAGCAAGTGCAAGCAATTCAGGATGATCATCTGCAGCGGCTTGACGTAAACCTACGGTTGTTTCATGGGTTAACTTATTGGTCAGGCGTTCAGAAAATTCACGCAGTACGGCGTGCTCACATTGACCTGTTGTTATTTTTTGACTTGCGCGCTGTAATTCTAGCTCAGCTAATTGTTTCATTTTGTTGCGATAGTCACAAATCACATTTTGGGCGCGACGCGTGCGATGTGACCGCAGGTAATGCTCTAATTCGGGCTCAATCAGCGCTTCTGCACGTAGTGCAGCCGATCGCCTTTCGTTAAGTCCGTTTTCAATGGTTATGTGTAAATCATCAATATTATATAAATGGACGTTATTTAGGTCAGCTACGTCGGGCGTTATATCACGCGGGACGGCTAAATCTAAAAAAAACATGGTTTTCTCAGGGGTAGCTTTAAGTGCTTGTTCGACCATGGGTTTATCAATAAAAGGCAGAGGGCAGGCTGTGGCTGAAATCACAACATCGGCTTTAGGAAGTTGCGCAGGAATGTCACTGATGGCGAGTGATTCTGCATGCCATTTCAATGCTAATTTATCAGCATTTTCTCGCGTGCGGCTCGCAATGGTAAACTTTCGAACGCCATATTGATATAAATATTTAGCGACTAAAGCCGCTGTTTCACCTGAGCCAATAATAAATATTTCGAGCGGCTCATAGCTTGGAAAGCATTGACCGATAAGGCGTGCAGCAGCTGAAGCAATAGAAATAGGGTTGCTACCAATACCACTTTCTGTACGAATACGTTTACTTGCATTAAACACAAAGGGAAAAATTTGGTGGAGTTGAGATTTAATATGTTGTTTATCATCAGCTTGACGGAACGCTTGTTTGAGTTGCCCTAGAATTTGAGGCTCCCCAAGCATCATGGAATCAAGCCCGCTCGCTACACGAAGTAGGTGCTGCAATGCCTCATAGCCTTGATGTTGGTACATATGTGGCATGAGTGACGCAATAGGCAGGTTGATTTCTTCGGCAAGCCAAGGAATTAAAAGTGCAGGATTATCGGTTTTACAATATATTTCCGTACGATTGCACGTTGATAGAATCACGGCTTCATGTACAAATGGCAGGTGAAGTAAACGGTCCAACGGGCCATTATCTGGTGTAGACAGAAGCGCCATTTTCTCGCGTAGCGCAAGGGGTGCTGTTTTATAATTAAGGCCTGAGGCAACGAACACCATAAAATTAAGAAGCCTGTATGCTGGTTATGTAAGAATATCGAAGCATGAATTATAAACGATTATGCAGCCGAATAAAACTCTATTGGATTTCCTGTGTGTAAAATTAAACAGTTTTTGGGCGGTGTTAATCATGATTAATTATAGACTATGTTAGAAGCCTCACGTTTTTGAGACAACATCAGCATTCCCCAAACAAATAAAACCAAACAGGTGATGATCCAACTCGGTGAACTAGCATTATGGGTTTGTTTGACAAGATAAAATGCTAACAAAGGCACAAGGCCTGCAGCCACACTTGCGCTTACGGCATAAAGTGAAGAAAGCACGGTGCAGCGCAATTCAAGCGGAAACATTTCAGCGAGCATAACCGGAACAACGGCACAGAATGCGGCGGTAGGAACCGATACGAATACTTGCGTAAGTATGAGGTATTGCAGGCTATCTCCTGATAAGGCTTGGAAAAAATACGGTGATAAAAGCAATAATGCCAACGAAGAAAACCGTAAAATTTTAACGCGATCATAAGTATCAGATAATTTACCAATAATAGGGTAGGCGATGAGCATGACACATGCTGCAACAAGGTTTGAGATAAGAATTTGCGTGTAGCTTAAATTATTATAAAGTTTGGCTTGTATAGGGCCGAAAATATAGAATAAGAACGACATGGATACACCGAGTAAACTTAAGGCGAGTACTAAAGCGGATTTTACTTTTTGATGCTTAATGTATTGCAAAGACTGCTTGGTTAATTGTGATAAGTTAGGCTTTTTATGATCACTGTAATATAGCACATACTCTAAGCTTTCAGGCATGCATAGGCGAACATAGAGGCCTACGGATGAGCCAACGAGTGCAAGCATAAACGGCACGCGCCAAATAAACCATTCAAGCTCTGGGTATTTTTCACTGAAGTGCACAACAGCAAGTGTGGTAATGGTTGCTATCAAAAGCCCAGCTGTGCCGCCAAAAGAACTCCAACTGGCTGAAAAACCTTTACGATTTTTAGCTGCGCACTCCACCAGAAAAGCCGACGAGTTTAAATACTCGGCGCCACAAGCAAAGCTTTGAATAATACGTAAGGGAAAAAGAAGAATCAGTGCAAAATTCCCGATATGGCTATACGTGGGAATAAAACCAATACAGGCAGTCGCAATTCCCATTAAAAAAATGGATGCTGCCATCATGATTTTTCTTCCATAACGATCTGAAAAAAGGCCCATAAACACGGCACCGAAAGGTCTTGCCAAATAACCTGCAAAAAAGCTTAAAAAGACAAGAAACAACCCTTCGGCTGAATTTGCATGAAGATATTTAGCAAGGTGGAGTGAGAGTAAACCACAAATGGCTAAATCAAACGATTCAACCAAATTTCCCATCATGCCGGCTAAAATGATTCTGTTTTTATGTTGTAAGTTCATGAAACACCACGTTCAGTTACATTATTATTGACCACAAGTTGCATATAAGGCGATAAAATACGAGATTTTTTTTGCCCTGTTGGCTTACTAAGGTAGGGCATAAATAAATGGGAGATATTCTGAAAGCAATAACGACCCATTTTTATTAATTCAGCATGCGCCTCAAGTAATCGCCGTCCAGCTTCAGGGTGTTTTGATTTTGTTGCAAATGAAAGCAGAAGTATGCAGTTATTATACGAAAGTGTGGTTGATATACCTGCACGTAAATACTTCGTATTTTGCTTGACTTGCATTAACTCGGCGTATTGATTTTGGTCGTATAAATCAGTCCAAAGTTTACATTGCCTTGTTGTGAAAAAATCCGGATGGTACGAGCGGTCGTAATGCCATAGACCCGTATCCATTAAGTTGTATTCGATAATTGGGCTATACGATAAACAGGTCAGTTCGTTTTGAGGGCTGATGGTGGTGAGTGCCAGATGATCGATATCATGTAACCCAATCACATCACTAAATATTTGATGAGCTACACGCGCATGCTTAAAAATAAGCTTTTGCGCAAGTGGATTGAGAGTGCAAGCGGGTTTTGTAAATTCCATTGAAAAACCTATACAAATTACATCAAAAATATGGGGGATAGTTTATCTATAAAAATAAGCGGTTAGAGGCTTAAATAATTTACTTGATAAGCTTGGTTTAACCGGTGTTGTCAAAATAAGCGTTTCAAACGAATCGATGGCATCATATAAATAATCATCACTTGTTTTGAGTTGATCGATTAATCCAAGTTGCATCGCGTCTTTTGCTAGCCAATGTTCACCTGTAGCAACGTCGTCAATATTGATTTCGGTGCGGTGTGTAAGAACATGATCACGAAATGAGGCTTGAATTGCTTCAAGATCTTCTTGAAATTTTTTGCGATCTTTATTCGTATTTTCACCTAATACGGTAAGCGTACGTTTGTATTCACCTGCGGTTAAGAGCTCTATGTCGATATTATGTTTTTTCAAAAAACGATGGAAATTAGGCAGTTGAGCAACAACACCGATTGAACCAATAATAGCAAAAGGGGCTGCGATAATGGTGTTTGCAACACAGGCCATTAAATAACCACCGCTAGCCGCAACTTTATCGATGCACACCGTTAGAGGAATATTTTTATCACGAAGACGTTGCAATTGAGACGCTGCAAGACCGTAACCACTGACTGCGCCACCTGGGCTTTCTAAGCGCACAATTACTTCGTCGTTAGTCGTGGCTGCCGACAGAATAACCGTAATCTCATCACGTAATTGATTAACCTGTGTGGCTCCGATGTCGCCATTAAAGTTTAGAACAAAACGTTTAGGATAATTTTCTCTGGATTTTTTAAGTTTGATCTTGTTCTTTTTGTCGTCTTTGATTTTTTTCTTGTCAGTTTTACTTAAATCTAAGGCATGCTGTAATTGCTTTGTTTGCTGCTCGTATTGCTCATTGAGTGATTCAATATTTAAAGGTGTTTTTATTGAGCGGCGTCCGATAGATACAACACCTATCACCAAAAATAAAGAAGAAACAACAAATGTGATTGATTTTAATAAAAAGAGACTGTATTCAGTAAAAAATTCCATATTTACTCTATTTCCTTAATCATGATTAAAAGGGACTGAGGTGATGCAGGTGTTGATTGTAACGATTGTGCTGGCAAAGGCAAGGTTGTGAATTCAAACTCTTTCAATGCGGGCAAAATACGTTCAAATGATGCAAGAGCTGTTTGTTCTTCAGCCGTTAGATCGGATGATTTTTTTGACGTACTGAGACTTCCTAACCAAATCGGGTCGTCATTGTTGTGAAGATGGTAGTTTGATCGCCACATACTTAAAATAATAAGCGGTTGAGAGCCCCTGGCATCGAACGTCATGACTAATTCAGGTTTTTTATTTAAATAAAGCGGTGTTTTAAACGCCCGAATAGGGGCAGATGAGAGATGGTTAGTTTTTTCTAAAAAGCGTTTGGAGAACGAGTTGGGACGAAGTCTCCAGCCGTGATGCTCTAATGCTTTTTGAAAGGCCGTTAGCGAGCCTAAATATTGAATATTAAATACACCGTTGGGATGACCGAAACGACTCATGGTATACAAAGGTAATAACGGTTCGCGCTGATACCACCATGCTTGATTGGTTAGCATGTATTGCTCTGGATAAGGCGTATGCTCAATAATTTTGTCTTTGAATTGAAGTGTAGTAATCCAGGCGCCCACGGCAGTAAAGCATATAAAAGCGATCCATAGCGCGCGCGTTTGGGGTGGATTTTTAGGAATATGACGACGATACGAAATCCAATGACCAAGTGCAAGTGAGGTACCCATGGCGTAGCTTATTAGCGTGCTTGTTAGCCAGTGCTCTCCAAGGTAGAGCATGGCGAAACCATCCAATCCAAGTAAGCAGAGCCAAATTAAACGCAAGGTTCGGGTCAAGCTGGTCATGGACGTTCGACCAACTTGAAGCATTAAGAATCCCCACAGCGCTGTGGCAAGCGTGAGTGAAGCCGAAGGGTATGAGTAGGCGCTCTGAAACAATGCAGCATCTTGAGGCCTGAGGCAATTCATCCAGGTACCCATGGCTTGACTCATGAACAGTGAAATCAAGCCCAAGCTTAACCAGTATTTGAGTAAACGCCAGTTACGTCTGTAGATTAAACTCAGCGAAATACTGATAAAAAAAACAAATAAAGGAACGGTGTCGATGCAGCAGCTTATCGCAACAAAAAACATATCCATGGGCCGAGTACGCAAGCTTTGGAAAAAGAAATAAATAGGGAGATCAAGTAAATTTCCGAGCTCATCAATACAGATAAACCATAAAAATATACTGATAATCAAACTGAGCGATAATATGAGACATAGAAGAAGAGCGGCCGTTGCTGCGTGATTACCTTCGTTGGGCGGTGTGAGCGGACGTGTTAATCGGGATAAAAATATATTATTTTCTAACCAGTCCCAAAAATAATGCAATTGTTTTTGAATCAACGAGCTGACATGAGCAAAGATCCATCTGATAGCAATGCTAACAAACCAGACCAACGCGAGTAAAATAAGAATAAAAAGAAAGAGGCGTGTGGCGCCTTCAGCAGAAAGTTCTGAACTTGCGGTACCTATAAGAACGCCGGGCGTGACATAGACAATAGACCACGCTATTCCTGACATGATATTAGCAGCTAAAAAAGGAAGTTGTTTCATGCGCATCATCCCAGCAACTACGGGAATAATGGAGCGAAGCGGACCAATGAAACGACCTAGGAATATGCTTTTACTGCCGTGTCGGTTAAAATAATCTTGCCCATATTCTATCCATGTGGGGTAGCGCTTGAAAGGCCATGTATTTAAGAGCCTATCGCTAAATGTATAGCCAAGGGCATAACTGGCAACATCTCCAATGATCGCGCCTAGTGCCGCAAAAATAAACGTGAGATCAATGCGCATTACGCCTGATCCGGCTAAAATACCCAGCGCTGTCATGACAACAGTTCCAGGAATAATGCTACCAATAAAAGCTAATGATTCAATAAATGCGATAAAAAAAGCAAGAAATAACGACCAATAAGGATGGTGATGAAGCCAAGCGGTGAGAGGCTCAAGGTAATTAGCGAAGAGTTGCATCGCTATCTCCGTCAAATTGTGCAAGAAAAAGTTTTTTCAGTTGAGTTTCAACGTCGTGAATATGAGTATCAGGGGCATGATCATGCAGTTGGGTCATGTTTAATCCGGCATAACCGCAGGGATTAATGCCTAAAAATGGTTTTAAATCCATGTTTATATTTAACGCAAGACCATGGTAAGTGCACCCTTTACGTACACGCAGTCCAATGGATGCAATTTTTTTCTCGAAAACGTAAACTCCAGGTGCTCCTGGTTTTGTTTCTGCTTTCAAATCAAAACTATCCAATAAACGAATCAAACAACGCTCAAGTTCACAAACCAGGGTTCTAACACCTAAGTTACGTCGTTTGATATCCATGAGAATATAAGCGATCAATTGACCCGGGCCATGGTAGGTGACTTGGCCTCCGCGATCGCTTTGAACAATAGGAATATTACCAGGGTTTAAAATATGCTCTGGTTTGCCTGCTTGTCCCTGCGTATAAACCGGAGGATGTTGCAACAGCCAAATTTCATCCGGCGTATCGTCTGTACGCTCATCCGTAAATTGTTTCATGGCATGCCATGTTTCAGAATACGGTAGGGTACCTAGAGAACGAATGATCAGCATTTAAAGCACCATCTTGATATCCGGATGTTTGCCCAAATCTTGATATAACGCATCTAACGAAGGTTGATCGAGCGCATACACAGTCACGGTTATGGCAAGGAAATTTCCATTTTTGCTGGCATTAGTTTGATATGCATCAGCTTTTATATTGGGGTAGTGCTTGTGTACAATCGCAAAAATATCATTTTTAAATACTTCTGTGGCTTTGCCCATAATTTTTATAGGAAAGTCACAGGGGAATTTTAATAAACTTGAATCTTCAGTCATCATGATTAAGCGCTAAACCATTGCTTAAACACAAGTGTAACCGAGTCTTTAGCACGTGAAAAAATACCACCTTGTTGAACCGGATTTAGGGCATAGAGTGGTCGTGTTGAAAGTGTCTCTCCGTTAAAGAGAACCACAAGCTCACCAATTTTTTGGCCTTGCTCAATCGGAGCTTTGAGGTATTTAGGAACTTCTGTTTTTATTGTTAAACGTTGATATTGGCCTGATGGAATGGTCACATAATGACTTTGAAGAACACCGATAGGAAGTGTTTGGCTTACACCTTTGTAAAGCGGAAGTTCAGCAAGTGGCTTGCCTGCTTGATATAGCTTATGTGTTTCAAAAAAACGGAAACCGTATTTAAGTAAGCGTTCACTATCATCAGCACGAGCTGATTCAGACGGTGAGCCTAAAACAATAGCGAGCAACCGCATATCGTCTCGTTTGGCCGAAGAGGCGAGGCAATAACCCGCTTCAGCAGTATGGCCTGTTTTCATACCATCAACATTAGAATCACGCCATAACAATCGATTACGATTGGGTTGTCTAATTTCGTTAAAGGTAAACCATTTTTGTTTGTACCAATGATAATACTCTGGAAACTCATTGATGAGAGCGCGCGCAAGAATAGCGAGGTCTTTTGCTGTGGTATACAATTCAGCTTGAGGCAGGCCTGTGCTATCAGTAAAGTGGGAGCTGTTCATGCCTAGTTGCTGAGCTTCTTGGTTCATTAGGTCAGCGAAGCCTTCTTCACTACCACCTAAGTGCTCGGCCAGTGCAACACACGCATCGTTACCCGAATCTACGATGATTCCTTTTAATAAATCCTCAATACGAACGTCTTGCCCTTCTTTGACAAACATGCGTGACCCGCCGGTTTTCCAGGCTTTTTTGGTGATATGAACGGTGTCATCTAAGTGTATTTGTTCATTGTGTAACGCCTTAGAAACAACGTAGAGCGTCATCATCTTAGTTAAACTTGCCGGGGGAAGTTTTTTCTCACCGTTGTTCTCAGCTAAAATTTTCCCGCTATTTGTATCCACTAAAAAATAAGCTTTTGCATGAATCGATGGTGCCGTTGGTGTGATGAGTGGGCTCACTTGATCGGGTTTAGGCTGTGCGAGACGGCCTGTTTGATGTGATTCGGCATGGAGTAACTTAGGTTGCACACAAACGGCCGCAAACAAAAGAAAAGAGGTTAAGGCGTGAATAGGTTTATTCATCAGTTTGCCCAACAAAGTAGAGTTACGGTGAGTTCAGTATTTCATATTTTAGTCTGATAATCACCTCGTAGTGCAAGTATTTTATCATAGGAACTTCTCGCTAACCATCTCTTAGTATTGGAAATTTCCCACTGTATGTGTATATTTAATATTATCTTAAATATATTTTTTAAAATGCTTTGTTTGCGGGAGATGCTATGCGGCGCTTAAGTCTTGTATTGATGTCTCTTTGTACTATTTCAGGATGTCAAACGCATCGAGTAGAGCAACCATCATTATCTCAGATCGAAAAATTTCATCGCTATACCCAGGCATCACAACCCATGTCACGTAAAGCGCATGATGGGGCGCCACCGGGACCGTTACCCACTAAATTTGAAACCGTATCACCGGCACAAGAGCCTTTGAGTCGCTATGGTAATCCAACCGCTTATCGCGTCAACGGTGAAACATATCAAGTATTAACAACATCTAAAGGCTATCGAAAGCGTGGTATCGCCTCATGGTACGGCACTAAATTTCATGAGCACCGCACGTCCAGCGGTGAAGAATATGACATGTATGCGTTAACCGCAGCACATAAAACCCTACCTTTACCCAGCTATGTCCAAGTTAAAAACTTAAAAAACGGACGAAAAATCATTGTTAAAGTCAACGATAGGGGTCCCTTTCATGAAGGGCGTATCATCGACTTATCTTATGCGGCAGGGGTCAAGCTTGGCTTACTTCCAGAAGGCACCGCGCCTGTAGAGGTAAAAGCATTATCATCTCGAGCTCAAAAAAAATTACCACCTGCGCACTATTATTTGCAAGCCGGGGCATTTAAATCAGAAGCTTCGGCTAAGGCCTATCGTAATAAATTACTTAACATAACACCCGACTCACATATTATCGTAGAAGAACATCTTGCACATCAGATCGTAAGATTGGGCCCTATGGCCGATAAAAAACAAGCTGATCAACTTATCAGCTTGCTTAAGTCTAAAGGTGTTCAGGGTGTGTTTTCGTTTTTAGAATAAATTATTTTTATTTTATAATTTAGTTAGAGCCATCAGGACTCATGTCAGGCCTATCATCTCTATTATCTGTTTCCGTAAGAGCATTTGCTTTTGGATGAAAAAGTGTACCCTGGGAACTCGTGATAGCATGTTTAATACCTTGAGCTTTGTTTGTCTGTGAAAGGTCGCTTGCTTCTTGTGCCATGATATATGCGCCCGCAAACGTAGGGATTAATGCTAATAATACCAAGGCGAGTGCTGCTACGGGTGGAGCTGCTAGTGACGCGGCTATTCCTACACCACCGAGTATGATGCCTAGTGCTGCAGCTTCAGTCACAAAAAAAATAATTCCTAATTTAACATGTGGCCAATATCCTTGTGTGTCCTCAGGAATTTCATTAGCAAGATTGAGTAGATGAATTTTATTCTCAGCATCGTCTGGCTTATCTATAGCCGTAATGGAGCGTGCCAAAACTTCAATTAAATATTTTTGAGTAGGGTAACCATCAACAACCAAAGCATCACTTTCCGAGGCTTGTTTGCTTCTTTTTGTTCTTAAGTCAATATACGGTATTTTTTCCATGCCTATCTTAAGGCGCACAATATTATTACGTAATCCGTTTACTTGTTCTTCGTATTTGGTTAAGGCTTGTTTTAGGTCTTTGATGTTTATATTACTGTCATCGCGCGCTTTATCTTTTACTGCCCCGTGTAGATTAACCAAGCTATCAGCAAATTTACTGTCAAATTCTCTAAGCAAGCGTTTATATCGTTGATCTTGATCTTCATTCTGATACTTGGCTTCAAATCTAACTTCTTCGTATTTTTCGTTCATGATTGTACTCCTTAATGATTATTTAGGATTCCTACGGGGAACTCGTGTCGTCACGGGCGCACCGACAATAACGCGTGTTCCGTGCAGACCGATGCCTGGTAGGTCGATAAACTCTTCGTTGAGCCAGCGTGCATCTTCAATAAATATCCTCACACAGCCGTGGCTGGCACGATACCCTGGAACGCTACGGCTTCCATGCAAAGCATACCCCCTAAAAAAGTGCATGCAGTAGGGCATTTCAGCTCCGCCAGTGGTGCCGTCGGCATGCCTTGGAAAGGCTGTTGAAACACAATCATTATCTTGTTTTCGAATGACACGAAAAAAACCGGCGGGTGTTTTGCAGTAGCCATTAGCTGAGTTGCATTGCCCACTTCCTGATGAAAGCGGCCCCCACCAAACAAGTTGGCCTTCCGCATCGTAAGCCCCCCAGGCCAGACGTTCTTGATTTACGTAAATTGTTTTTTCGCCAATCGATTCGATATAGCGAGGAAAAGGTGATACATCATATATTGTCAGGTTTTCGATATGTTTGGGTATAGCAATAATCATGCCAGGTTTTAAACTGATGTTCATGCGATTAACGCGCCGAATAATATCTTCTTCTTCAGAATTCGGAAAAAGGGTTTCCCAACGATCACCTGATTCGATCCGAATGCAGTCATAATCCGGTAAGTTACAAAATCTTTCGCCATAACGTGCTTGGCCCCAAGCCTGTGAAGCGGCGAAAAAAAACAAACAGCTGATGAATATTTGAGTTAATTTTTTCATATTGCATTCCAGCCTAGGAAGATATAGAAATATTATTTTGTGCGTTGCTCAATACAAACTATCGGCAGCGTATTAAAAATATTTAATTTGATTCTTGTTTTTTTGTGACGGACGCTTCATAAAAAAACAAGAAGTGCAAAGTGAGAACGGATTGATATGCTTCATATTTTGATGCTTACAGGGTTTTGCTAGTGCTCTAAATCAGTTGCGAAGGTAATATTTTGTTTTTTTATGCCCACAACCACCCAAACGTAATGGTTAAATAACTCCCCCCATTCTGATTCTCATCAACATTTCATCAGCGGTTGCTAATAGCTCGTCTGTATCTACAGGTTCGGAAGTTTGAAGAAAATCCTGATGTGGGTTATTTAACCATCGAACGCTAGGGTTAAGTGTCAACCTTTCTTCACTAGGCGTTGATGTATCATATGCGTCAATCGTTAGATTTTCACCCGCTTCAGTAAGGGTATTATCTTGGGTTCCTACTTGAGAGTTTATTGTCAGATTAGTCTTTGCCGTTACATCAGCAAAGAAACCGATACCTTGTAGCTGCTGCCCGTGGCTAATAAAGATCGGTGTGCTAATGTGAGTTTCAAGCCGACTAGCTATCCTGCCACCTATGTTAGAATACTTTTTTGAAATCCGGGCAGTAATATTATTACCGAGCATTACACTAGGCTCCCATGTGTAATTTGTGCCTTGTTTATGAACAACCATTGGTCCTCGAAGCGCATCAATTTGGTCAACTTTATCAGATATTTCTTGACGTAAACTGACGGTAGGAGGAGCCTCATTTAAACCAATTTTTTGTTCGTTAATTAAATCAGTGTGATTATTTATAAATGTTTCTATATCAGATTTATCTATTGTGTAAATTCCACGCAAACGAACATATGAGTCTTCTTTATACTGCACTATACTCACTTCCAATCCTTTGGAATCCAAAAAATTTTTAATTATCTCTGGTAGTGGTCGATCTGCGCGCAAAATTAATCCGCAGAGATTGATAACTGGGGATAACAACATACCATTCTGTGAAATTAGACGGTCTTTACCAAATTTTATACTCTTAGCGGCTCTCAACATAATATAAATCTTAAAAAAATAAATGCAGGTTCAATATAATACATATTAGGTTTTTTAAAGGCAATAAATATTTTTATCCCGGTGTTAGATTATTTGTCCTGGTTCTGGCTTCTAAATGAACTTTTTAAGTTTGTTTTAATCTTCGCTAACGTTCAGATTGAACTACCATCTCTTTTGAGTGATATCATTTAAAGGCCTGATTGATATATTTTTTTATATGATTTTATACAACTTATTCCTTAAAAATGTGATAATGACTCGAAAATAGGTCTTATGTTTTATATTTCAGGAAAAAATCATGTATCGTTTACTGTTATTGGTGTGTTTATTTACAAACTCTCTTGGGTTTGCTTCGTCGCTCGTATGTCCGGATCATCACTGTGTTGCTGTGGTAGACGCGGGTAATTCGGGATCCCGACTCAATATTTATAGTTATCAAGAAGATGCTTCTCATACGCCTATTGCAATAAAAAATATATTTTTTAAAAAAATTGAACCGGGCTTTGCATCCATTGAATTGAACCAAAAAGCAATCAATGCCTATTTATCAGAGCTTTTTTCGGATGTGTCGGATTCAAATATTCCTGTCTATTTTTATGCGACAGCGGGCATGCGCATGTTAAATTATTCAAGGCAGCAGGCTTATTATTCCAAATTAAATCAATGGTTTTTACGGCAATCTCAATGGCAACTTGTTGTTGCGAAAACGCTGAAAAGTCGAGAAGAGGCTTTGTACGGTTGGTTAGCCGTTAATTATGAGTTGGGTACGTTAACATCACCTTCGGCTCCTTTGGTGAGTGTTGTTGATACAGGAAGTGCGTCGGTTCAAATTGCATTTCCTTTGACAGGCGCGCAAGTGATGGACCCAAATTTAAATTCCAATGATTATATTGATATTGATGTGTATGGGCGGCATATATCTTTATTTACACATGGCTTTTTAGGTCTTGGACAAGATGAAATTAGAAGTCAGTATTTAGATCAAGATGTGTGTTTTCCTAGGCATTACCCACTGCCAAACGGTTCTTCAGCCGCAGGAAATTTTCAATCATGCCAAAAACTCATGATGCCTTTGATTAACGGGGTTCATCAGGTTGAGCGTACCGTTAAATCTGTCATTCAAAGTAATCCCGATCAAACGTGGTATATCATCGGTGGCTTAAGTGCTATGTTGCAAGAAAAACCGTTTACTTTTGATAATTATCAATTTACGCATCAGGAATTTTCAGAGAAAGCTAATCGACAAGTATGCCAACAAAATTGGTCTATTCTAGGAACGTTATATCCTGAAAACAGACATTTGTTTGCGAGCTGCTTGAACTCGTCTTATTTATATTCACTGTTTGTTGAGGGGTTTGGTATTGATCGCCATGAACCGATTCATTATATTTCCAAAAAAGTGAGTACAAATAATTGGACGCTAGGGGCTGTTTTATATCAAAAAGAAATCTTAAGATAAGCGTATCGTTGGTCAAATTAAACGCCATACTTTATTCATGATATAATGCTGGTGATTACGATTTTACAAAAGAAGGATAGTTCTGACATGAGTTGGTTAAAAAAATTATTACCTTCAAGAATTCGAACCGAAACATCACAGAAAAAAGGTGTTCCTGAAGGGGTTTGGGTCAAATGTAAAGCTTGTCATGCCTTATTGTACCGAGCCGAGCTTAAAAAAAATCTTTCGGTTTGCTTTAAGTGCGAACATCATCACCGTATTACGGCGCGTGAAAGGTTGATACAATTTTTAGATGAGAACGGCTGTGTTGAATTGGCTGAAAATTTGGAGCCTATCGATCGCTTGAAATTCCGTGATTCTAAAAAATACAAAGACAGGATTACACAAGCGCAAAAAGCGACCGGTGAAAAAGAAGCGTTGATTGTGATGAAGGGGACGTTAAAAAACATGCCTGTGATAGCATCTGCTTTTGAGTTTAGCTTTATGGGCGGCTCGATGGGTGCTACAGTCGGTGAAAAATTCGTACGTGGTGTCAACGAAGCCTTGCTTCATAAACGACCTTATATTTGCTTTACCGCCAGTGGTGGTGCGCGTATGCAAGAGGGATTATTCTCATTGATGCAAATGGCTAAAACATCTGCTGCACTCGCAAAATTTGCTGAGCATAAATTACCGTTCATTGTTGTTCTGACGGACCCTACGATGGGTGGTGTGTCTGCAAGCTTTGCAAGTTTAGGCGATTTGATTATTGCGGAACCTAATGCGCTGATTGGTTTTGCTGGGCCTCGTGTGATTGAACAAACGGTTCGACAAACGCTACCCGAAGGATTTCAACGTAGTGAGTTTTTGTTGGAGCATGGTCATATTGATCAAGTGGTTGAACGTAAAGATTTACGCGATACGGTCGCTGAGTTTATTTCTAAGCTTATGCACGAAAAAACAAGTGTAACGACAAACGAGACAAAAATGGACGGTGATGAAGCACTTTAACGCTTTTTCCTTACCTGAGTGGTTAACCTATATTGAAATGCGTCACCGTGAGCCCATTCAATTAGGTTTGCCACGCATCAAATCTTTTGCTCAGGCACTGGGTGTCTTAGCCTGGGATAACACCGTGGTGATTACGGTTGCGGGAACCAACGGCAAAGGGTCCACAGTTGCGGCATTAAAAGCGATTTACTCTGCGGCAGGGTTTTGTGTGGCAGCCTATACATCACCGCATTTATTAGTTTTTAACGAACGCATACAAATCAATCAGACATCGATTACAGATCTTGCTTTATGTGAAGCTTTTTTAGCTATACACGAACTGGATGGTAGCGAAGCCTTAACCTATTTTGAAATGACTACGCTTGCAGCACTTGTTTATTTTAAGCAGCAACATCCTGATGTGCTTATACTTGAGGTTGGCTTGGGTGGTCGTTTGGATGCAACAAATATTATCGATTCAGATTTAGCTATTGTGACAACGGTTGATTTAGATCATCAAGCTTGGCTCGGTGATACGGTTGAGGCTATTGGTTATGAAAAAGCAGGTGTTTTTAGAGCGTATAAACCGGCAATTTATGCTGATACTCATCCACCAAGTACTTTAATTAATTATGCCCAAGAAATAAATACGCCGTTATTAAGCTTAAACAACGAATATTGTTATGAGCAAGATAAAAATTTTTTTATTTTTAAAGCCGAAAATAATCCTGAACGTAAGTTGCCGGCCTTATCCATTCATCCTAAAGCATTTGCTGCAGCGATGATGGCTAGCTTACAATTAAACAATCGCTTGTATGTTTGTGATACTGATTATAAAGTAGCAGCCGAGACAGCAATGCTTGCGGGGCGCCAACAATGGCTAAAAACGTCAGTTCCTACGTTGGTTGATGTTGCACATAATGCGCAATCGGTGAGGTTATTATCAAATTATTTTGATAAGCACCCTGTTAAAGGCAAGATTCATGTGATTTTTTCAGCTTTGCAAGGTAGAGATCTTTGCAGCTTAATCGAACCTATGCAACACTTGGTTGAGCGATGGTATTTAAGTCTTTTGAATGATAAGCGGGGCGCTGATGCGGCGCTTCTTACGCAAGCTTATATAGATGCAACAAAGCAGGCGTTATTACCTGTGTTTGATGATCCAGTTGTTGCATATCAAGCAGCAGTTAATGCTGCTAAAGAAAATGATGTGATTGTTGTCTACGGTTCTTTTGTTTTGGTGAGTGCCGTAATGCATGCCTATTTAAACAGGGAGATATAAAAAACATGAATATAAGCATTGATGAGCGGACCAAACATCGCTTAACAGGTTTAGTGGTTATTCTTGCGGTGGCCATTATTTTTGTGCCAGCGATGGTAAAAAAATCCAATCAACGACTTGAAGAAAATATTCATGTTTCTGTTCAATTACCGCCTAAGCCGTCAGCGCCTAAAATAGCTATAGCTGACAAAGAAGCCGTGTTTGAGTCCGTTAAAATTGCAGAAGTGACACTTCCTGTCACGCAAAAGCCTGCGCATGTTTCCCAAATAGCTCGAGCAGAAGGGTTACAACTTAAAACGCCAGAAAAAAAGACCGTACCGGTTTTAAGTAAACCGGTTGTTGCGAAAGCTAAAATTAAGCCTAAGCCAATAAAACAAGCCGAAGCAGCTCCCAAACCTGTTGTAACGCCTGCGAAGATTGCCAAGTTAGACAAAGACATGAGTCAGGCGTATGCCGTCCAATTAGCTTCGTTTAGTAGTCAGGATAATGCAGAAAAACTTGTGTATCATTTACGAGACCATGGTTATAAAGCACATTATCATGCGAGTACACAAGGTAATAATGCATTATACAAAGTCATCGTAGGGCAGTTAGACGATCGTAATGACGCCTATGCGCTACAAGAAAAATTATCTGAAAGCTTGAAGCTTAATGGCTTTGTTGTTAAACGCGGTGCAACATTGTGATGGCATGGCACTGGGTAGATTATGTCATCATCGCACTGATTGGTTTATCTGTTTTTACGGGGTTGATGCGAGGCTTTGTAAAAGAGCTCATAGCGCTCGGTATATGGGTGGTTGCCATTTGGCTTGGTTTTCAATATTCACCGGTTCTTAGTGCGTATCTTAAACCCCATATTCCTGACACTACCTTACGAGGGATTTTAAGTTTTGTGGCTTTGCTATTAGGCACGTTAGTGGCTGGTGGTTTGTTAAACATGCTTTTGAGCCTTATTTTAACTCGCTCAGGACTCAAAGGAACCGATCGTCTACTTGGCATGGGTTTTGGTTTTGTCCGTGGTACGTTTATCGTCGCGCTACTTATTGGAGTGATGAACTTAACTTCGCTTGCACACGATAAAGATTTTAATCATTCGAAAATATACGCTCGATTCAAACCGTTATCTGTTTGGATGTTTAGTTTTATGCCCAGCATTATTGATAAGGTTCATGCTTTAGAAAATAAAGGTAAAGTTAAACCAGAGAATAAATCTAAAGATGAGCCTAAACTTGAGCTGAAAGATGAACTTAAAGATGAGTTTGATATAATTGATGATCTTTAATATAGTCATACACCGCTTTAGGTAGTTGATTTTTCAAAAGTGTTTCGTGATCGTTGATACGTTCACGTAACGTACTTGAGGCAATAGGGTAGTTACCTGCTTCAAAAAAATGAAGCTTGCAGGATGATGTGTTCAATGCGGCTTGTAGTTCTTGAGGTAGGGGCTTGTTTTGATGAAAGCCCGCGCGTTGCATAATCAGTAAATCACACAACGTTAATATTTTTTCCCATTGATGCCATCGTGGTAAATCAAGAAAAGCATCCATACCGAGTAACAGTGTAAACGATGCGTTTTTATTATAATGATTGTCTTGATGAAAACTTTCAAGCGTATCTACCATATAAGATGGTGTATCACGATCGAGTTCACGCGTATCGATTTCAAATCTAAATTCAGCGTTAGCATAAGGTTCGAGCGCGAGTTTAAGCATATCTAGGCGCTGCTTGCTGGTTGCGACGCTCTTGTTTTTTAAAACGGATTGCTTGCACGGTACAAATATAAATTTGTCAAAAGCAAAGGCCTGCTGAACCGCGCAGGCAGTTTTGATATGACCAAGATGAGGGGGATCGAAGCTCCCCCCATAAATTAAATTATGCTTAGATTTATTCATACATGTTATAATTTTTTGTGAAAAGGTAGATACCGTGGCTCCCAAAAGTGCGTATCAATATGCTGATCAATTTTATCACGATCGTTATGTTCAGCTAAACCTTCATCTATCGCCGTGTCAGCCACAGCATGTGCAATGGCTTTAGCAACCAGCTGTGCTTGCTCAAGTGAAGGCAATAGAGGTAAAAAACTATCTTTCTTACTCGGTGAAAATTGACTTAAGGCGTGAGAAGCAGCTCCAATCATATTTTTTGATAAGTGTTTTGCACCAACAGCTAATACGCCAAGACCTATACCAGGAAATACAAGGGCATTGTTGCACTGGGCTATTTCAACCAAGCGATTTTCATATTCTACCGCAGGGAATGCGGTTCCCGTTGCAATCAACGCACGGCCTTCACTCCAGGCCAAAATATCTTCTGGCTTTGCTTCGCACTTTTCATCGGGGTTTGAAAGCGGAAAAATAACGGGGCGTTTACACGATTTAGCCATGTTTTGGATAATATCTTGTGAGAATGCACCGGTTTGTGCTGAGCAACCAATGAGTACAGTTGGTTGTATTTGTTTAACCGTGTCCGTCAGTGAGGGATAATCTTGTCCTTGATATGACCATTTAGAAAGTTCTGATTTTGCACGCGCAAATGGTTTTTGTGCTTCTGTAAGGCTTAGGTCACCATCAGTTAATAAGCCCTGCCTATCAATAAGCCAAAATTGCTTATGGGCCTGCTCGCTGGTTAAGCCATGTTTTATCATGGCTTCGACAATTTGGTGGCTGATGCCTGTGCCCGCAGAGCCTGCTCCGTAAACAACAATACGTTGTTTTGTCAATGGCGTTTGGGTGACATCGCATGCAGCAAGCAAGGCTGCCAATGTAACTGCACCTGTGCCTTGAATATCATCGTTAAACGTACAGATTTTATTTTTAAATTTTTCTAAAATTTGATCGGCGTTATGACGCCCAAAATCTTCCCAATGTAAAAATGCTTTAGGAAAACGTTTATGAATAGCCGTCACGAAGCGCTCAATAAACGTATCATACGCTTTTCCTTCGATACGAGGATGGGCGCAGCCTAAATAAAGAGGATCGTTCAATAGGGTTTGATTGTTGGTTCCAACATCAAGGCAAATCGGTAAGGTGCGTGTAGGATCAATTCCACCGCACAAACTGTAGACCATGAGTTTAGCTACGGGAATATCCATGCCGCCAATGCCTTGGTCTCCAATACCTAGCACGCCTTCGCCATCGGTCACAACGATTAAATCTATCTCAGGATTTGAACGATTTTCTAAAATAGCATCAATATGCTCTTCATCGGCATGAGATAAATAGATACCTCGTGGCTGACGGTACTCAAGACTAAATTCTTTAACGGCTGTTCCGACGATAGGGGTATAAATAATAGGGATCATTTCAAGCAGATGTCGACTCACGAGCTTATAAAAAAGCACTTGATTTTTGTCATGCAAATTGGAGAGATAAATATTTTTTTTCAGCGCTGAACTATAGGCACTGTACTGTAAATAAGCGCGCTTCACTTGTTCGTCTAACGTCTCAACACGATGAGGTAATTTACCTAAAAGACCAAATTCAATGCGTTCTGAACGCGTAAATGCTGTGCTTTTATTAAGCTGGGGTGTGGTAAGTAATTGCTTACCAGTGATGGAGGTTTCTATCGTACATTCACCCGTTTTTTTATCGCGGCATATTTTAAAATCTAACATGTGTTGATCTCTCCATGAGTGTATGAAAAATCACGTTTTTTTTGAATGCTTGGATTATAGTACATTCTTAGAGTTCATGCGTTATTAAACATAAAAGCTGTAATATATTTTTTATTTGGATTTTATTTGTGCAAAAAGATTGTTTTTGGTCTAAGATAACCATTATGAATCACGGTTGTTTTATAAATCAAAGGATTGAATATGTTTATCAAATTATGTGCGGCACTGTTTGTTTTCTTAAGTTCACTCATGTTTTCAGTTCAGGGTCAAACGGTGGTCGAGGCCAAAAAAGAAATGTCTGGAATGACTAAGTTTATGTCGTTGGTGAAGGCAAAGCGATGCAATACACAAAAACCTATCAGCTCTATATCCTCGATAAAAACCATGCTCGAACAACCGACAGCAGACATGAGTCCAGCGCTTATAAGTAAAGTATTAACAACATTAACCTGCGCAAAAGCCAAAAATACTCAACATAATCATATTTTAACCGTCATTGATTATTCAAAACCGTCCAATACGAAGCGTTTATGGGTGTTTGATCTCAATAAAAACAAGATGCTTTTTCATACCTATGTCTCACATGGTATTAAATCAGGCGCGTTATTCACCGATCAATTTTCGAATCGAAACAATAGCAAGGCAAGTAGTCTTGGCGTCTATAAGACAGATAAAGCGTATTACGGGAGACACGGGCTTTCTTTAAAATTAGCAGGCTTAGAGCGCGGATTTAATGATCGGGCCTTTAATCGCGCCATTGTAATGCATTCTGCATGGTATATGGATGAAGCATTTATCAAAAAATACGGTCGTCCGGGTCGGAGCTGGGGATGTCCGGCAATTCCAGAAAATTTGAAAAAACCATTAATTAATGCAATTAAAGATAATGCATTATTAGTCGTTTACTACCCAGGAGAAAAATGGGTTCAGCAATCAAAATACCTCAACTGCGGAGGTTTTTCGCCAAAACCAAGCACGGATTTGATGCTCACTACATTGCATAAACCGGCTCAAGAGCGTGCGGGTATTTTATTTGTGGAGCGTAATAAAAACAATAAACGCGAAGAAAGCGAGCCTATTGTCGTGATGTCCGCAGATAATTATTCAACCACGTTTAAGCAACACGTCCCGTTGAAACGTATGCTTCGCTGTCAAATCAACCACAAAGAATACATAGCGTTGAGTAATCATGAATTTGAAGTCTTAGCTGAAGATACAACTGAGCATGCATTTAATCATGTCCTTTTTGTGAGACCCGAAGTGAAAAATATACGAGGTTATCATAAGACATTTATGAACGTGGTCAACATGGGGAAAATAAAGCATGTGAAAATTCATGCGCGTGATTTGAGCCAGGAGCAAACACAAAAAAGCTATACATTAACGTTTGATAAACGATCTCCTGTACAGCTTAAAACAACGCATAGATTTATACGGTGGTTAGGGTTGTAACCCTGATGTAGTTGGGGCTGCGGATGGCGCTTTATTAAGCCATTGAAAAACCTGAGTCAACAGGTGGTTCGGCCAAGCTTGCTTCTTCAAGTTCTTTTTCTGGTCCGCCTATCCATGAATGAATGAATAGATTCAACTGGTGACAACATTCCTCAAAAAATTGCACAGGACCTAAAAAGCCCTGATAATGGTGAGCTGCTGCAACCAGGCAAACAGCATAGGTTAATAGTGCACAAGCTACTGCTACTTCATGTGTAAATAAATATAAACTTAAAACAAAAGTAGCGGTTGTTAGCAATAGAACTAAAAGTGCATTCAAAGCAAGAATAACACCAAAAAATAATTTTCCAGTCATGCCGTCATAGTTTTGATAGCGTCGATTGGATAAAAGAGAATAGAGAATCTCTTCAAAACTTCTGTTTCGTAATAATAAGTGTGCAGGGTCATATTGCATTTCGACTAATTGATAGCGAGTGTACCCACTTTCTTTAAGACTCAGCGCATAAAACTCAATAAATTGTGCATCGGTATCAAATCGATAAGCACCATGATTTGGATCCATGTAGCATATTTCTTGTTTTTTATTATCTTGTATATTAATACGAAGGTAGCAAGCATGCGCATACTTTAAGCTAGTTAAGTCAAGCTCCAAGTCTTTTGATGGATATTTTTTGGCATGCTCTAAAATTTGCCTTGCTTGTTGTTTTTTGTTGGTGCAGAAATGCAATCGGCTTAAAAGCGTTTTTTTAATAAATTTTTGGTCATCCTTTTCATGGTGTTGATTATTATGATTGGTATAAACCTTCCGCGTTATTCGGATGTGTTTTATTCTTTCGTTTTGATACGGCGACATACGAGGTATGGCCATGATAGATGTGAGTCCATAACACATCCCCCCAGATGTGCCAAAAGCATTTAACTGATTAACACAAGCAATCTTGTATAATTCGTATTTATACATACTATTTGTAATGTAAAAAACTTTATCTATGCCATAACGCTGTGCTATTTCACGTTGTTCACGTCGTTCAAGTTGAGCATCACTTAGTTTACATTTTTCTTGTAAGGAAATTAAAGCTAATTCTTTTAAAATAAAGGTTAAATCTGATGTGAATTGGGGCGAATTTGTTTTTAAATAATCTTGCATTTCAGGGAGCAGATCGTCCAAGAGGGTGACTAAGTGTGAATAACCGTCCTCTTCAATTAATGCTTGCTCTTCAGATAAGCGATGCCTAATTTTTTTAAAAAGTGTAATTTCTGCTTGTTTTTTAGTGTTGAAGCTATGTTCTGTGTGGCCTGAAAAAAACAAATAGCTTTTGTTGATAAAATTATTTTTTTTCGTCAGATATTTTAGTGCTTCATCAGCTCTATCAAAACATTCAAATAAAGACACAAGAATAATACCTATCAACAATAATTGATAGAATTCTACCATGTAGATCAATAATAGTCCACGGGTATAATTGCCGCTATACTGATTATTGAGGGGCTAGTATTGCACTTACTATTATCTTACTATGATAAAAATCATGAGGATTAGATTGGAAAATCATAGTGAAACGGACTTCATTAGAATACATCATCCTGTGCTTGTTCATATGTTTAAGTTTTCCCAGTTTTTCAGGTGATAAAAAAATAGTCTTTGACGCCGAAGCACGATCTCAATGGTTTGCTTTTGCAGCGATTGGGGGGCAAGGTCCTCAGTTTGATTCAGCGATACACGTGAATAACGGCTCTTCTTTTACGGCACCTTACAATCAAGATAATTACGCGATTTATCACGATACATTTCAACCCATGGTTGCGGTTTTTGCGGGTAAACGTTGGGAACGTGATTCAGCATGGATTCCAGCCTATTCATTAGGTGTGCGTTACGAGTCGTTATTCACAACAACGGTTCATGGCAATATTTCTCAGTATTCGCTTCCTGAATTTACCAATTATGATTATTCGTGGAATATTGTATCCAATCTTTTATTCGCTTCTGCAAAAGTTAATCTATATCAATACAAGCGGTTCTTGCCTTATGTAACAGCAGGACTTGGTGGGGGCTTTAATTGTATGAGCAACTACGAAGAAAAAGCATTACCAGGAGTGACGCCTCGGTTTACGCCAGGTTTTCAAGATAATACTCAAACGCAGTTCGCTTATCATTTAGGCGCGGGACTTGATGTGCAATTAACACAAGGCATGCTGGTCTCATTGGCGTATCAATACCTGAATTTGGGTCACATAACATCAGGTTATGGCACAAGCACATGGTCAAATCAGTTACTTGATTTAGGTTCTTATCGCTCGAATGGATTATTTCTTGGTGCAACGTATTTGTTCCCACAACGTAACACATAGGTTTTGAGGCTTAATTTTATGAAAAATAAAGCAAAATTATTTTATATTTTTACGTTAATGTTTTTGAGTTTAAATCTTGCCTTTGCCGCAAAAAATCCTATATCTATCGTCTCGTCTAATACGTTCCCAAGCCCTATTTTTGTAAATGGTGGCAGTCATCAAGTCACGTATACTTTAAAAAATAATCTACCGTTTCAATTGGTTCGCCCATTAGAGCTAGATAAAATAACGAGTCCAGTTGGCGAATTCACCTACCTTGATACGTGTACAAATAATCTATTAAGACCCCAAGAAGAATGCACGCTTACGGTTTATTTAAACCCGCTTGTTGCTGGTCTTAAAACGTTTCAGCTTATTGTTGGAAATCAAGGATTTTTTGATAATAACCGCGTGCCTTTTCCTGTCAATAGCACCATTGCAACGGGTCAAACAGGTATTGGTGTCTCTGGTCATGTCGTCACGGCGTTGCCGACAACATTAACCGTAGGGCAATCAGCATCATATGCGATTGAGTTTGAAAACTCAGGCACAAGTCAGGCAACGGGTGTATCCATTCAATCAAGTCATCCATCGTTTAGTACGACTTGTACAACAATATTAGATGCGGGCAGTACTTGTTCGGTGAGTGGAACATATACGGCGACCACATCTCTACCCGTTCAACAAGTCGTTGATACAACGTTTAGCTACACCCAGGGTACGTCGGTGACCGAATCAACAAGTACAGCAGTTACTACAGCGTCGGGCGGTATTATTGCAACAACACCTGTTTTACTTCCAACACAGATGGTTGTGGGGACAACAAAGCCAGTATTGTTTTTATTTACAAATCAAAGTTCAAATCCTATCACGATTACATCACGTGATCTTGTCGTGCCTGCTGCAGGAACCTTTACGGTTACTTCACCAACAAATGCCAATGACAATTGTGCTGGTATCACTTTGTCGCCAGGCCAGGCTTGTCAGCTCAATGGAACATATACAGCACCAGGATCCGTTCCTACGACAGCGGATGTGAGTATGACAGAAACGGTGCATTATTTAGCTGAAGATTCAACACCTGCCACGACAACAGCATCTACATCAACAACGATCGTGACGACAATCACCAATCAACGAACGATGACCTTTACGAATCAATGTAACTTTCCTGTTTGGTTTTCGTTGAACGGTTCGGCTATTCCTGATTCACCGAACTGCCCGACAACCGCATGCCCAGATGGCTCAAGCTGCAACACAGGATCTAATCTATGTTATTGGAATAATCCCTCTCCGAGCACAGGTAGTTATGCTTTAACAACGACGGATGCTGGGCGTACGGCGACAGTAGATATCATAGGAAGCTTAGCAACAGGGGCGTCTGATACGTTATGGAGTGGTAATTTTTCGGCAAGCACCTTATGTTCAGGTAACTCCTGTGGACAAGCGGCTTGTGGCAACCATGGTGGAACGACGTCGTGTGCTCCAGGGGTTGGGTTTAATCAGCCCGCAACGCAGGCAGAAATCACCATGCTAACGGTCGAAAGTGGCGGAACAGATACCTATGATGTGGAAGTGATTAACGGTCTTCACATACCCATTAAAATGACGCCGAATCAAACCGCAAATAATTATAGTTGCGGCGTTCCAGGAAATGAGGTTGCAGCCAATAATTTTGGAGCTTGTGATTGGGCGAATGCAAATCCATTGAACTCAAACAGTTCGCCTGTGAATAAATATTTTTGGGTAACAAGCACCGGAACTGCATGTTTATCAGGGAATACATGTGCTACAGGTGGCCAAAAGTGCGGTTTAGATATTGATCTTAATCCTGTGTGCGGTGATTTTTTAGGTTATTTTTCAGCGAATCAACTTTGCGCGATTAATTCTAAATTTACATCACCGTTTGGGGATGGTTTTTCATGCAGTCAAAACTTGAATTCACCGTTTCCTGCAAGTACATATCCGCTTAGCCAGCTGCTTGCATGTCCTGTTCCTACCGGGTCTACCGGCCCTTTGTTTAATTCAGGTTATTTGAATTATACATCGGGTGCTTATACTTCAACGGAGCTTACGCAGGTTTGTGGTTGTATCAATTGGTGGGATGTGGCAGGTATTGCTGCAAACAGTAATAACAACGATCCAACGTTTATTTGCCAAAGCAGTAACTCGTCGAATGCAGGGTCTACCTTGCAAGTGGACCCTCAATGGACGAGTTTGGTGCAACCAACGATTCAATGGATGAAACAAGCGTGTCCTTCAGTTTATACCTATCCGTTTGATGATAAATCGAGTACGTTCACGTGTACACAGCCGGATTATACCGTGACGTTTTGTCCAGGAGGCGATACAGGTTTACCTACGGGGCTTACGGAAGGGCGGGGGTAAATAATTTGCCCATGGATTTAAAACACGGTATTCTTTCATTTCAATGTGAGCACGTCGTGTTTCGGACACCATTTTGTTAGGATGACATATAATGGCACGTAAAATACCGTATACGTTAAGTTTACTCTCGCTCTTCATGGCTTATACTTCTGCCTATGCTGGTACTGAAGGGCAAAAAACCGGTTATCCCGATGGTTTTATGCTCGGTGCCGGTGCTGGCGTCACTGAATTTATGGATTCTGGTACGTACAATACCACTGCCAATAACTTAGTTAATTCAACAAATAATCGAAGTTTTAGGTTTGGTTTTATGGGAGATGTGATTGCTGGTTACGGTAGGCGTGTGTATAAACCCTTTTATCTGGGAACCGAATTAGGTCTCAATATTTTTGGAACAAGAAAAACATCCTTCAGTCGTGCTAGTCAATTGGATGTTACAGTTGTTCAAACAGAGTTTGGTTCGAGTTCGGTGGTTAGGAACGATACACTTTCGGACACGACGACGGTTTCAGGAAATGTGCTTGTCCCTTCTTTTGATATAAAGCCGGGTTTGTTAGTTACGCCTAATTCTTTGCTTTTTGCGCGTGTAGGGATTAATTACAATCAAATCCATGTGGTGAAAAATTCGATGTACCAATCATCGGGCTTGTTCACAAGTCCTGATGCGACTGAATTGACCATGACTCAGTCAGGACTTTATTCCTCTGAAAAAAAACAGCTGATTGGCCTAAGAACAGGTGTTGGATTTGAGTATCTTATTTCAGATAATATAGGGCTTGCTGCGAATTATGTGTATGCATTTTATAACTCGGTAAATACACAGATGGTGGGTACAAGTAGTCGTGTTGCCTGTGACACGATTGAAGGATGCCACGTGAATGGCGATGGAACCTATGTTGCTTCGGGCAAGTCTAAAATCAGTGACCAGCAGGCTCTGTTGCAGTTAATTTACCATCTCACATGATGTTTCAAATACGCAATGCAACACATGATGATTTACCGCAGTTACTTGAGCTTGAGAACGTATGGCCGGAAGACACCCGAGCAACCGAGCATGACTTAAATCTTCGAATTAACGCATTTCCAGCAGGTTATTTTGTCGCTGAATCCGACCTAGGTATCATCGGTAGTATGATTGCTCATCCTTACGTTTATAATCCATATGATTTATCAAATTTTAAAAGTTGGGAAAAAGTAAATCAAGCATGTGCTATACAGAGAATACCGTTTGATGGTTGTAATGCACTTTATCTCTTATCGGGAACAAACACAGCACACGGCTATGCGAAAGCATTATTTATACAAGCCTTAGAGCGCGCGCTAGATTTAGCTAAAAAAATAGGTAAATCATATATTGTAGCAGGCATTATACTTCCGGGATATGCGCGGTTTATATCAAAGCATGGGCTAATAACCCCAGAAAATTATGTTTTTAAGCAATCAAACGGCCGTTGTGTTGATCCGTATATAGAGCGATTTAGGCAGCTTGGCTTTCATGTTCCAACAAAAGAGCATGTGATTGCCAATTATTTTCCTGATAAGAATAGCTTAAATTACTCAGCGCTCGTGGTTAAATCTTTATGAATGCCCCCATGAAAATATTACAAGAGATGCTGCATGCTTCTCAGTATCAATTCCCAGAAGAAAATACCCAGAAGCAACATCAACAGCTTGATAGGTTGCTCAAACATGCGTATACCACCGTACCGTTTTACCAAGCAGCGTATGCTAATTTAGCACTGGATATAGAACGCTTTGCACAGCTTCCTATACTTTCTCGAGAACAGGTTCAGTTGGCGGGAGATGGCTTGATTTCAACAAGCATACCGGCCTCTCATGGCGGAACCTACCCTTTAGAAACATCGGGCTCGACAGGGCAGGCTGTGCGTGTTTTAGGAACTGATTTTACGCGTTTATTTTATGATGCCTTAATGTTGCGAGAGCATGCTTGGCATGCGCGTGATTTTAAGCAAACACTCATGTTTATTCGCTGGCTCAAACGAGGTATTGCAGAAGCACCCGAGGGGCATGTTCAAACTAACTGGGGGCCGCCCGTGAGTAAATATCACGTTACAGGGCCTGGTATTTTAATTAATATTGCGAGTAAAACACAAAAACAAATCGAAGCCATCATAAATTACAAGCCTTATTATTTAGCGACGTATCCATCGCAATTGTTGGCACTCGCTGAATATTGTGAAGAACATGAAATTCAACTATCAAGCCTTCGTGAGCTTCGGACAACGGGTGAGATGTTAACCAGTAAGCGCGTTAATAAGATCAAACGCATATGGCCACATGTAATAATCAGTGATACGTACAGTTGTGTTGAGTTCGGAAATCTTGCTCAACAATGCCCAGAACAACATAATTATCACGTGAATACAGAACATGTAAAATTAGAGATTGTTGACTCTCATGGTGGCGCGTGTGGTGTCGGTGAAGTCGGAAAAGTGCTTGTGACAGGGCTGTTAAATTATGCAACACCGTTGATTCGTTATGAGTTGGGTGATTACGCGAGTTGGGGCGATCCCTGTTCCTGTGGGCGTAGTCTGCCTGTACTTGAAAAAATTTATGGTCGTGAGCGAAACCGTTTGATGATGCCTAATGGCGAGTCATGTTTTCCTTATCTGGGTGAATATGATGATGTGAAAGATATCAATATCACCATGAGTGCTATTCGTAAATTTCAATTTATACAGCATACGACCCATGATATAGAAATCAAAGTGGTGACACCTCATCTTTTTTCAAAACAAGAAGAGGCGTATTTCAAGCAGCTATATCAACAAAATTTAGGATTCCCGTTTAATATTTCAATTACATATCATGACGATATTCCAGCAGGTCCTACGGGAAAATTTGAAGAATTTGTATCATGTATTTAGTCGGAGCATTAAAAGCATGAAGCTATCAAGATACATTATTTTAGCCGGATTTGTTTGCTATTTATTTGCTCAAAAAGCGCAGGCAACACCTTCACCTATTGTAGCGGAATTAATGCGTGAAGCAGTCAATGTCGATACAAAGAATTTATCGGCACTTATTCAAGAAACCACAAAAAATAATCCCACCATCCGAGCGGCACATGACCGGTGGGTAGCTGAAACACACGTGATACCACAAGCGCGTTCATTACCTGATCCTGTATTGATTGCAAGTTATTTCACGTTAGATGGAAATAAAGGTGAGGAAAAAGTACTTCAAGGGTTGGAGCTGTTGGGAGGGTCGCAAGAGATTCCTTTTCCTGGCAAGCTGTACAAGCGATGGAAAATAGCTAAAATTAATGCATCCAAAATGGATGCAGAGTATTTAGCGGTAACCATCTCGATTATTTCACAATTAAAACGTAAATATTACGATCTTTATTTTGTTAATAAATCGATCGAAATTCTTAAACATAATCAAGCCTTGCTTGAGATCTTGGAGCATAAAGCGAACGAAAAATATGGCTCACATCATGCACCCGAACAAGATGTGTTTCGTGCAAAAACAGAACTTGCTCGGTTTGAAATGCGTTTAGTGAGTTTACAGCAAGAACAACAATCCTTGATTACTGATATTAATAACATTGTAAATCGTGATTTAGATATTAATATTACAACGCCGCATACGTTGCCCATAACTCCTTTTGAGCATAAAGCAGAAGAGCTTAATGATGGAATCAAACAGCGATCACCTCACCTGAATGTACGTAGAAAAAATGCAGAAAAAGCTAAAGAAAGCATTGCGTTAAATAAAATGGCTTATTTTGCAGATTTTGAATTAGAAGCCGAGCATGTAAAAGATAAGGCAATAGGTGCGGTCGGGTATCAAGTTGTTTTGAAAGCAACGCTTCCTCTGTACTTTTTTGATAAACAAAATAAGGCCGTGCGAGAATCTGTTGCACGTTATCATGCCGATCTTGAAGACTTTCAAGATACATATCAAGAGCTTGGCTATCGTGTTCAAAATGCTTTTTTAATTATTCATCGTACGAATAAGTTAATCAAATTACTTGAAAGTAGTCTTCTTCCGCAAGCCAAAGAAGCATTGACTTCTTCTCAGGTCGCTTATCGCACCGGAGGTGTGGATTTTTTAACAATGCTTAATAATTTACTAACGCTTCAAGAAAACGAGGTGGAACTCGAAGGCGAAATTGTTAAGCACGAGAAACAAATCACGGAAATAGAAGAAGTGCTTGGTATTTTCTTATAAATATTGTAGTGTGCCACTTCGCACATCCAACCTACGGCGAATATGGAAATCCTCTGTTTTTTTTCAGGGGTCGCATGCTTTTACTTTAAGAATGGATACGCCATTGGATTGTTGGCTGTCTTTCTTTTTTTTAGGTCTCGGTGGCTTCTTGTTGCTATATTTATTTTGGGCTTTGTATGGGCTGCATGTCACGAAGCTTACATTGCGTCACATGCGATGCCAAAAGATTCGGTTCTTAAGCATGTGGTTCTGAAAGGCGTTGTTGCTTCAATTCCTGCTAAAAGCCTCGATAAAACTCAATTTGAATTTGAGGTGACATCACTCAATCAACAACCTGTTCGAGCACGTGTTTTATTATCTTGTTATAAATTTTGCCCAAACTTGGTTGCTGGCCAGATTTGGCAGCTCCATGCAAAATTAAAAAAACCTCAAAATTTGGGTAATCCAGGCGGGTTTGATTATGTGCGCTCACTTAAAGTACGTCATATTGAATGGGTGGGGTACTCAAAACAAGATAGTTTTGAGTACCTGGGTCAAACGTATGCGATCAAACAGCGCTTACTTGAAATTCGCCAACACGTATCAACTCATCTATCAGCACGAGTTTTAGGCTCAAAAACCGCCGGAATTTTACAAGCCTTAACTGTTGGCCTGGGTTCACAAATTAATCAAGAAACTTGGGCACTGTTTAGAAGAACGGGCACCACGCATCTTATGGTTATTTCTGGTGCGCACATTGGGCTTGTTGCAGGGTTTACGTTTAGCTTATTAAGATGGCTAAGTTCGCGTCTCGGTAGGTTGCCACTGATTATCCCAGCACAACGCATTGCAAGCGTGGGCGCCTTGCTAATGGCGTTTATTTACAGTGTTTTGGCTGGTTTTGGCGTGCCCGCTCAGCGCGCCTTAGTGGTTTGTTTTTTTATGCTGGTACGGCATATGGGAGGCCCATGTTTTACGGTATGGCAGGCATGGCGGTATGCATTGCTTTCTGTACTTTTATTTGAACCGCACTCCGTGATGATGCCTGGTTTTTATTTATCATTTGGTGCAGTAGCTATCTTAGTGAGCATGAATCAGCTGATAGCAAAAAACAGTCACAGCATGATTAAAACGCTGTATTTACAACTGGGGTGCTTGTTTGGATTGATGCCTTTAACGTTGTTTTTATTTTCATATGGTTCGGTAAACGGTTTTTTTGCGAACCTTTTGGCCATACCCTGGGTGGGTTTTGTGATGATTCCTTTAGGGCTTTTCACTGTATTCTTAGGCCCCATGATACCGGCCGCTTGGACCGCGAGTATTTTAAAACCTGTTGTGCATGTTTTATTGCTTTATTTGCATTGGATTGATGGTTTTTCTGCTATAAACCTCAATCTATCATTAACATCGCTCATCATGCCTCTCAGCATGATATTAGGTTTAATACTTTTTTTTGTTTTACCTAAAATGCGGTTTTTATTACTGGTTCTGATATTGATGCTTCCGGGCGTGTTTCCCAAACATGAAAAACCACGCTGGGGAGAAGCGCGCATTGATGTTTTAGATGTGGGCCAAGGGCTGTCGGTTGTGGTTCAGACCGCCCAACATAGCTTGGTTTATGATGCAGGTATGAAATTCTTTCATGGTGGGGATATGGGGGAGCTTGCTTTAGTACCTTATTTAAAAACATTAGGTGTGAAGGCGCTCGATGCTGTTATTATCAGTCACCCTGATATGGATCATCGCGGTGGTTTAGCGTCGTTAGAAAAAGCGTATGCTATTCACAACTTTCTAGTTGATGATCCCGATTTTTATCATCGAGGAATCAGCTGCCACAATCATCCGCCTTGGGTTTGGGATGGTATAACGTTCCAATTTTTTCCTATGCCTATGGAATCACGAAGCAAAAATAATCATTCGTGCATTCTTCAAATCAGAAATAATACGGGCCAAGTGCTTTTAACTGGTGACGTTGAGCGCACAGGTGAGCGTTATTTGGTTCAGCATTATGCCCAGGAGCTTAAATCTTCTATATTGCTTGTACCGCATCATGGCAGTAAAACATCGTCGTCCGAGATATTTTTACAACACGTGGCGCCTATGGCGGCCATTGCTTCGTATGGTTTTGATAATAGCTATCATTTTCCGCATGCCAAATCGATGAAATCTTATGATATACAGCATATTCCCGTATATTCGACAGAATCGTGTGGGCTTATTCGTGTGGATTTAAAGCATGGGCGCTTACCTAAGCAGCCCATTTGTACAAAATATCATAAATATTTATAAAAAATCAGGTGATTCTATTTTCTGTCGTTTAGGTGGTGGCTCTATGTCTTGGTTAAATTGGTTAAATATAGACTGAGCACGTAAATAAGGTTGATTGCTAAATCGAGGTTCTACAATAAATGTGCCTATATTGCGTAGTAAATTCATGTTTTGAAGAACGCGATCACAGTTAGTCACAGCTGTAGCCGTGGCTGGTTTTATCGCTTGTAAGAGAAGCATGACTAATCCAGGAGGCGTGTTTCGATTTCTGTCTTGTATTTCCTGTACAAAGAGACGTGGCATGCGTTGATGATTCAGGTTTAATATTTGCAATGTATTGTTTTGTTCAAATTCAGTAATTACTGTGGAAATAATACCCTCCGGATACTCGCGTAAACATGTATCATCAACGTCTCTTAGATTTCTTTGTTGAATGTAAGGTTTATAGTAGGGATGAACTTTCATATCATTATGTGATAGATCAAGATGTGTAATGGACGTGTTTCTTGCAAGTGCTAAAAGACCATAAGGGCCAATGTCGTTTTTCCTGGCGATGAGGGTGGTGAGTGTTGTGCTAGAGGCAAGTGCTTTAGCACCCATGGCGCTTATTTCCATCTCACTGACATTAAGATATTGAAGTGGAAGCTTTGCAAGTGAAATAATCGCTTCATCGGTGTCTCCCTCTCGTTTTGTTCCGAGGTCTCGAATATTTAACCGCGTGAGCCTAGGTAGCTGAGCTACAAGCACTATCGCTCGACTGAAGCTAACAGGAAAAAGATCGTTGCCTCTAAAAAATCTGCATTCTTGAATATTAAGTTCTTGAATCATGCTACTTTTTGAAAAATGTGCAAAACTGTAGAGGTCAATCAGATTATCGCTGAGATCTAAATATTCCAGCGTCGTATTTCTTCCTAACGCTTCAAGACACAATCCAGCTCTTATGACGTATGTATCATCACCCCACTGAACGTTTCTAAGACTAAGTTTTTTGAGTGTTGTATTTGAGGCAATGGCTTCCATAAACAAAGGACCAATTTTATTTTCGCTGACATCAAGTGAGCACAAAGACGTAAGCTGTGCTAACTTAGTAACATCGTGCTCTTCTAGTTCATTGCCAGATGCATTCAGTGATTTCAAATAGGTATTTACGGATAAGGCATCACATAATGCTAGGATGTCTGCATGCGTGATCACAGGTGCTGCTGATGAAGTTAAATCCAAATGAACAAGTGTGGGATCGTTTTCTCTAAGTTTAGTTAGAATTTCTGAGGATATAGGCATAATTTAATCTGATGAATAAGTCGCGTGGCTTGGATTTTACTTTGTGGTTAAAAAAAAATCAAACAAGAGCGTGTTTCAAGTAAAGAATGTTTTTACGTACTTGATTAAGTTAGGTAGACTAGGTTTATTAAGTTTATCTATGCATAATGGAGTATAAAATCATGTTTTCTAAAAATAAAATTATCGCATGCGCAGGGCTTGGTGTTATTTGGCTAGGTTTAACTGCGTGCTCATCCGAAAATGAACAAAAGTATTCAACGAATCCTAAAGCACTGCAACAAGCGATGAAACAATGCCCGGATCATCCGCCTAAAAAAATAAGCTGTGAGCAATTAAGCAATATATCCATGCGAGTGAATCAGTTAGCTTATAAATTACGACTCGATCAACAAGCCTATGGTAAAGATATTTTGGCTTTGCAATCCATGATCACTGAGCAACGTAGCGCACTTGAAAAAAATCCAAATAAAGCTGAACTAAATAAAAGCTTAAAAAATAATCAAAAACTGCTGCAAGAGCATCTTGCTGTTGTTCGTTGGCTTGCTTCACCTGAAGGATAAGTATGAGAATTTTAGTTAGTAACGATGATGGTGTTTTTGCGCCAGGAATTAAAGTGCTTGCTGAAACGCTTAAAGATTTCGCCGAAATCTATGTGATAGCGCCTGATCGTAACCGTAGTGGCGCAAGTAATTCTTTAACGTTAACCAAGCCGTTACGTGTAAAGCAGTTAGATAATGGTTATTACAGTACCGAGGGAACACCAACCGACTGCGTGCATTTAGCATTGACTGGATTATTTGACGTGCAATTTGATATGGTGATCTCAGGTATTAACGATGGTGCTAATTTAGGTGATGATGTGCACTATTCCGGTACGGTTGCGGCAGCGATGGAAGGGCGAAATTTAGGCTTTCCAGCGATTGCCGTTTCGCTTGTAGGGCGACCGGTTGAGCATTATGAAACAGCCGCGTCCGTCGTTAAATATTTAGCTCAAAAGCTTAAGAAAGACCCGCTTCAATCACAGACTATTTTAAATGTAAACGTTCCTAATATACCGCTGGATAAAATTCGGGGGATTGAAGTGACGCGTTTAGGAACACGTCATGCGGCTGAGCCTACGGTTAAAACAACCGACCCACGAGGGCGAGATATTTATTGGATTGGACCGCCGGGTAACGAAGCTGATGCAGGGCCTGGAACTGATTTTTACGCGGTTAGCCAAGGCATGGTATCAATAACGCCTCTACATCTTGATATGACGCATTATAAAGTCTTTGATCATTTGGCAGCTTGGACCGATGGAGCGTTGTTTACGGAATGAAAATTTTTTCTTATCTGTATGATAAAATGTTGGCTTGGTCGACACATCGACATGCGCCGTATTATTTAGCTGGTGTATCGTTTGCTGAGTCTTCGTTTTTTCCTATTCCACCGGATATCATGCTCTTGACCATGGGCTTCGCTACGCCCAAACGTGCCTGGCATTATGCTTTACTCACACTCATATTTTCTGTGCTTGGTGGCTGTTTTGGTTATGTGATTGGCATGTTTTTTATGGATATCCTGCAGCCATATATTTTGGTCTCGTCGCATGCTGCTGCCTATGAGCATGTACGCACGTGGTTCGAGCATTGGGGGGTTGGTATTGTACTTATCGCAGGCTTTACACCGATACCTTATAAATTATTTACAATTGCTGCCGGCGCAATGCAGATGGCATTTATTCCCTTTGTTTTAGCCTCCATCGTTGGGCGAGGGGCACGATTTTTTTTAGTCTCGGCATTGGTTGTTTTGTTTGGTGAGCATTTTAACAAGCGTTTTCGTCATTGGATTGATTGGGTCGGTTGGTGTCTTGTTATAGCATTGGTCATAGGGTTTAGCATAATAAAAATACGGGGTTAATCATCTCATGGTGCGATTTCGCAAGCAGGCGTTGTTTTTAGGGCTTTTTTTAAGTTTACTGATGCAAGGCTGCGGCATGCGTGAAGGCGGCTTAGCACCGGTCGAAGAATCAACCTGGTACGGAAGTAACCCCTCTGTAGAAAAGCATGTGGTTAAACAAGGTGAAACGCTGTATGCCATCGCTTTTCGTTATGACCAGGATTATCATCGCTTAGCTGAATTAAACGGCCTCAAGTCACCGTATGCGCTCCGTATTGGGCAAGTTATTAAACTTAAATCATCATCACAGGTTGAAAATTTTGCGTTAAATCTAGTTAAATCCTTGCCAAACCCACCTAAAATTCCTTTGATTTCGAATAATTTGAGTTGGCATTGGCCTGCACATGGACGCATTATGAGAACCTTTTCACCGAAGCATGGGCGTAAAGGTATTGATATTGGAGGGAAACAAGGTTCAAAAATTCGTGCGTCATCAGCTGGGGTTGTCGCTTATGCTGGAGATGGTTTGCCTGGGTATGGTCATTTAATTATTTTAAAACATGATACAGAATACCTTACGGCCTATGGGAATAATCAAAAAAATCTGGTGCGTAGTGGTCAACATGTTAAGCAGGGGCAAGTGATTGCTGAAATGGGCGTGGTGAATCGACATTTTTGGGGTGTTCATTTTGAAATGAGAAGACGAGGCGAGCCCGTCAATCCATTGAATTATTTAAAGAAAAAAGCTTGACATTGGACCTGCATTTGGTGCAAGAATAAGGTTAAGTGCATTTGCGAGGAAGCAATATGACAACACAAATGGATGTGGAAAGTGGCGGTGAGCTTGAACTTGAGCTTGAACTTGAGCTTGAATCTTCGGATGATTCTATTGATGAGTCTGATGATCCATCTACCGAGGAAGCACACAATATAGTTGATGTTAAAAAAAGTAAAAAAAACAGAAAAAAAAATAATGATCTTGATGATGAAGCTGATAAAGTGGCGCTATCTTCAGGTGGAAAAACACTCTCTAAAGCAATGGATGCTACGCAAATATACTTGGGGGAGATCGGGTTTTCGCCATTACTTACAGCAAAAGAAGAGGTTTATTATTCAACACGTGCTTTAAAAGGCGATGACGCTGCCCGTACAAAAATGATTGAATCAAATCTACGTTTAGTTGTTAAAATTTCTCGCCGGTATTTAAATCGTGGTTTACCTCTTTTGGATTTAATCGAAGAAGGTAATTTAGGCTTAATGAAGTCCGTTGAAAAGTTTGACCCAACGCGAGGATTTCGATTTTCAACCTATGCTACGTGGTGGATTCGTCAGACCATTGAACGAGCTATTATGAACCAAACGCGAACCATTCGCTTGCCTATTCATGTGGTGAAAGAACTTAATGTTTATTTGAGAGCTGCGCGCAAGCTAACTCAACAACTGGATCATGAACCATCAGCGGAAGAAATTGCAGAAATGTTGGATAAGCCACTGGAAGATGTTCGAAAACTATTGGGCTTAAACGATAAAGTTACCTCGATTGATACACCGTTTGGTTTTGATGAAAGTAAATCATTATTGGATACGATTGCTGATGAAAATAGCATGAACCCAGCTGAATGGTTAACCAATGAAGATATACGCGAGCATATTGAAGCGTTTATTGGTGAGTTAACAGAAAATCAACAAGAAGTGATCGCACGTCGTTTTGGGTTGCACGGGTATGAAAAATCAACACTTGAAGACGTCGGACGTGAAATCAACTTAACACGCGAGCGTGTAAGGCAAATTCAGGTCGAAGCACTCAAAACTTTACGGGGCTTGCTTGTTGAGCGTTTAGGACTTTCGTCTGAAGATTTATTTTAGTACCAACAACCAAGGATTTTGAACCCTGAGATTCAGGTGGGATGCGCTTGTGTCGGTTCAGGCTTCCCACACGAAGGTGGTTTAGCGCAACGCCGGCAACTAAATACAACCCTTAGCAAGCTTATAGGTTCAAAAATCGTTGGCTGTTGGATTAAGTTGATTATAGCATGCCAAGCTACGCTTCTGTAATATTTATCATGTTTTGCAGGGCAATTTTAGCGTTATTAATCACCCAAGCTTGATCTTGCTCTGATAGCCGACCGCGTATGCCTGTGAACTCGTTGACCGAGTCACCAGCTTTCACTTCGTTATAGTCCATCGTTTTGCCTTGACGGAGTAAATCAAGCAAAGCAACCAGATGCGGTGGATCGTTACGTGACATGGTGGCACAGCCGCAGCCTAAATTATTGTTGCTGTTTGATGTCGGTGCCTCAGCTAAATTCACCACGTGAATACCCAGTTTCTCGGCGTGCTGTTTTAAGTTTTCAACCATATGATTTTCTGTACCGATGGCATAACGCTTGGTTTTTGCACGATCATTGATGACATGATCCCAAATAAAGGCGGTTGAACCGGCGTGCTGTGCTACACGGATGACTTCATTACGGCACTCTGGGTGTGCGACGGTCGAATAACCGTTAGATTCCCAATAAGCGCACATTTCTGCAGTATAAAGCGTATGTACGGTGCATTCACTTCCAAAAAGTATAAGCTCGGATTGATCAAATGTTTTTAACGTAGCCGCATCTTGAGCATCAAGACTGTATTGTGCACCAGCAGTACCCCCTGGCCAACGAGCAATATTCTGAATACCGAGCCAGTGAGCAACGTTTTCGCCCATGTGTTGGTCAGGAATAAATAATATTTTTTTATTTTTAGCGCGTGCCCACTCAAAAATTTTCTTAACGTTCGAGCTGGTGCATACCGCGCCACCTTGTGCGCCGGTCATGGCTTTAACGCGGCCCGAGGTGTTCATGTAACAAATCGGTAAGATATTGTCTTGACCGTAGCGTGCATTAAGTTCTGTGAAAGCGGGTTGAACCATAAAGTCCTTGGAAAGCATTTCCATGGTGCAGCCCGATTTGGGATTGGTGATAAATACCTGTTGGTTATCATGCGCCAGAATACTGATGGATTCAGCCATAAAATGCACGGCAGACTCCACAATAATTGATTTTTCAGGATGATTAGCGGCCATTAAAGCAAGCTGATATGAATCACCGATTTGACCGCCGAATTGCTCTATTAAACGTACAATTTCACCGCCCATGTAATAATGCGCAAGTAAAAGTAAATTAGGCCCAAAGTGGCTCTGTACTTTTTTAATATACGGCGTCATCCAATCAAGTACGGTGGTGAGTTTACGATCGGGGAGGGCCAAATACTCTTCGGCATAAGGTATATAATCTTCTTGATACCAATCAAGCGGATAATCACTTTGACAGATTTGCATGTCTTGTGTGACCTGCATACGTGTTTTTTCTGGGGTATAGCTTGTGTCGGTTGTAAACATAAATTATCGCCTAAATGTATTCTTATTGTGATTTAAATAAGCACATAGAGTTTGGAACATAAGGTCTCAGATTTAAAGATAAAAAGCAAATAGATTTATGACTAAGGTAGAGCTACAGCAAGTTACAATGTATTTTTATAAATCAATCTTACAGAGGTGAAATAAAAATTTTCGATATACCCTACTTTACACTTGCGCTAATGCACGTATAATAAACAACATGTTTTTTTAATAGATAGGAAGTGATTATGAATGGGGAAGAACTTTTTGCATTACATTTTACTGGGGCAACTAAAGAGATAACAGAGTCTTATGAAGAAGCTTACGCACGTCTTGAAACAGATTTGCTGAGCCAAATTAATAACGACCCCTCGGTATTTGACGGTATTTCTCCATCATTAAAAGAATATAGACCTTTTGTGTTGAAAGCTCTGGAGAGTCATTTTGCAGTTTTCGATAAACTCTCAGATAACGTCCGGACCTATTTAGATTCTAAATTTAATGGTTTAGTCATAGCAGTACAATTATGCTATCGAGGTATGATCACGGTTCGAAAAATGTGTTCTGGTTTAGATCGTATTGCTGAACGATTCAAAGGTCTTAATAACGTTGAGTATTACATGCGGACTTTACTTGATTCTTCGGTCGATGTTTATCCTTATTTATCAGACCGATTACAAAGCAATAGAGGCATTATAGAGAGAGCGTTTGCGTTAGAAAAGCGTTGTATTCAATATTTACCGGTGGAATTATTGGAAAATGATGATCGTTTTTTTTGCCGTCTTCATGACGCTGATATCCCGCCTGTTATCCCAAGAGCTATGGCTGCTATTTTCACAAGACCTATTGCTCTGCCTCCTATTGCTACCATAATACCTACGCATTCCGATGACGATATAACTGAATCTGAATACGAATCTGGATCTGAATCAGAAGTCGGGTCTGGATCTGAATCAGAAGTCGAGTCTGAAACTGAAAGTAGAAATCAGATCAATTTAATGAGGGCGAGCATACAGCTCAATCTAATCTTTCCTCAGAATAGCGATCGATTCGAATTCACTAGGGATCAAGAGGGTGTAAACGCGCGCCTGGCACTATTCAAAAACTGTCGACCAGCTATTTTAGAGGGAATTCGCCGTTTCGGTGCGAGTTATTTTGACCATGCCTCTGATGATTTGAAGAATAATGTAGAATTTATTCGTTTAGCCTATGACATGAATCGTGATGTTTTGGAGCATGTACCCGATGATAGGATTGTTGAACAAATAAGAGAAGAACGGGAGCCAAACGTTTTCATATTATAGGGATTATATGACCAACATCCTTAATTTTAAAACACTACCAGCTGTTGTTTAGCGTCCAGCTAGGTGTGTTAAGACGTGCAATACTTTCGTGAGCATGTGGGTTTTTATGGGGAAAATCATCCCGATAATGCCCACCGCGTGATTCGCGTCTGGCCAGTGCTGCACTGACAATAAGCTCAGCATTCAGCACGATATTACGTAATTCAATAAAATCGCGTGTGATAGCGTGCGTCCAATAGTAATCTTCGATAATTTTTTTGCGTTGTTGGATCAACTGTAAAAGATCGTCTAATCCTGCTTCGGTACGAACAATGCCTGCATACGACATCATTTCGCCGCGTAAACCTCGCCAATGCGTATTGATTTGGCCGGCACGTCGATGATTGACTTCTGTCGGCGAGTTCCACGTAGGTATGCTGTGTTTAAGCTGCCAGGGTGTGGCGATGCAAGTTTGACTAGCTCGCGCGGCGTTAGAGGCCATAACAACGGCCTCAAGCAACGAATTGCTTGCTAAGCGGTTGGCACCATGCAAACCGGTAAAAGCCACTTCACCGATGGCATAGAGGCGTTCTAAATCAGTTTGTCCTGCTGTATTAGTAAGGACACCACCGCATTGATAATGTGCTGCTGGCACAACCGGAATTAAATCTTCAGCCATATTGATATGAATCGAATCTAGCGTCGCGTAAATTTGAGGAAAGCGTTTTTTTAAAAAATCTTTTGATTGATGCGTAATATCAAGGTACACAAATTGATTTTCGCTTTGCTCCATTTCGTTAAAAATAGCGCGAGCAACAATGTCTCGTGTGGCTAAGTCTTTTTGTTTGGGTGCGTATTTTTCCATAAATGGTTTGTGGGTGTCGGCATTTAAAAGCACACCACCTTCACCGCGAACGGCTTCGGATATTAGAAAGTTCGTGACTTCATGATGATGCAGAAGGGTTGGATGAAACTGATAAAACTCCATGTTACCAACACGTGCACCTGCACGGTAGGCCATGGCAACGCCGTCACCGGTTGCAACCATGGAATTACTGGTGTATCGATAGGTTTTACCCGCTCCACCGGTTGCAAGGACCACACATCGCGCAAGATAAGTGTGAATTTTATTATACATACTGTCGAGAATATAAGCTCCGAGCACTTCACCTTGATGATCGATTCTGTGAGGATGGTATTGGGTAATTAAATTAACCGCTGTACAGTGCTCGAGGCATTGAATTTGAGGGTGTTCATGAATCAAGGCCAATAAGGTTTGAATAATAGACAAACCTGTTTGGTCGCCTGCATGGACAATACGGCGGTGTGAATGACCGCCTTCATGACCTAATGCATATTGACCTGTATGGCTTTGTGTAAAGGGAACTGCATACTGACCGAGCTGGTCAATAGCAGCAGGGCCTTGCCGAATCATGGACTCAACATTGGGGGGGTAGCATAAACCATCACCGGCCTTTAAGGTATCTTCAATATGAGATTGGATCGAGTCGCTTGGATCAAAAGCGCTTGCAATCCCGCCTTGAGCGTAGCTACTGTTGCACTCACCTAGCGCGGTTTTACTGACAAGTGTGATCCTGGTTTTTGGATTGTGCTTTAAAAGTTCTAGACAATAGTGGAGGCCCGCAAGCCCACCACCAATGACGAGTACGTCTACTTCAAATGTCTCACCTTGTTGTGACGCGCTTGCACTCATGTAAAGGCTTTGACCAGAGCGCCAGCAAGTCCTGTGTAGCTGTGTGGTGTAAGTGCTAATAATTCTGTTTTTGTAGCATCAGGAAGTTCCAGTGTTTGAATAAACTGCTGTAACGTTTCTTTATTGACGCGGCGGCCACGCGTAAAATCACGCAGCGCTTCGTAAGCATGAGGAACTTGATGACGGCGCATGACCATTTGGACGGCTTCGGTGATCACTTCCCAGTTAGCATCAAGATCGGCATTGAGTGCCTCGATGTTAATTTGAAGTTTTTCATTCCCTTTGGCAATCGCTTGAAACGCAATTAAAGCATATGAAAAGGCGACGCCTAAGTTACGTAGTACGGTGGAGTCGGATAAATCACGTTGCAGACGAGATTGCGTAAGTTTATCCGCAAAGTGATTGAACAACGTATTCGCAAGCCCGAGATTGCCTTCAGCATTTTCAAAGTCAATGGGATTTACTTTGTGTGGCATGGTGGAGGAACCGACTTCGCCTGCCACTGTTTTTTGTTTAAAATAAGCAAGTGAGATATAAGACCAAATATCACGTGTGTAATCGAGTAAAATATTATTAATACGAATCATCAAGTGCGAAACTTCAGCCAGACCATCGTGGGGTTCGATTTGTGTGGTGTAGGCACTAAAATCAAGACCAAGTTTTGTAATAAATCGGGCTGAATGCTTACGCCAATCTACGTTTGGATAGGCGATGACGTGTGCATTATAATTTCCGACGGCCCCGTTACATTTCGCTGAAATAAGCACTTCGGCTAATTGTTGCAAAGGGCGCTTTAAACGCGCTGCAAAATTGATGATCTCTTTACCGAGCGTCGTTGGTGTGGCGGGTTGCCCGTGCGTTCGGCTCAACATGGCAGCTTCACCATGTTGCTTGCCTAAAAGTGTCATACCACCGGTGATTTCAGCAAGGGTGGGTTGAATGACTTGAGCAAGTGCTTCTTTGACCATAAAGGCATAGGCTAAATTATTAATATCTTCTGATGTACAGGCAAAGTGAATGAAGCTTGTAATCGGCGCCAATGTTTTGGATGCGTTAAGTTTATCGCGAAGATAATATTCGACGGCTTTAACATCATGATTCGTCTTTTGCTCATAAGCTTTAACCGCTTCAGCTTCTTGTTCGTTAAAATCAGCTAGAATTTTATTTAAAAAAACATGGTCAGCTTGAGTCAGTGCTGGGATTTCTTTAATTTGCGAATTTTCCGCAAGTGACTCGAGCCAGCGTATTTCAACAAGTAGACGATAGTAAATTAAACCGAATTCACTGAAGAAAGGGCTAAGTGCACGTGTCTTTTTTATGTAGCGTCCATCAACGGGTGAGATGGCATTGAGCGATGATAATGTCATGAAAAATAGATGCGTTAAATAAATATGCCTTATGATAGTCGATTATTCATTACGATAGAAGTTGCACGTGGCATGAATTTCAGTAGAATAAGTTTAATTTTTCGAAGGAATCGAGAGGGTTTATGACTGTCAGCACGCAAACTGTTCTTTTTCAGAACTTAAGCATGAAAGATCTTGATCGTGTAGGTGGAAAAAATGCCTCGCTAGGTGAAATGATAAGTCAGCTCAGTAGCGCTGATGTACCTGTTCCTGGCGGTTTTGCAACAACAGCCGATGCATTTCGTGAGTTTTTAGCTGAAAATAATCTCGGACAAAAAATTCAACAAGCACTTCTAGGCTTAAACGTAGATGATGTATCCGAATTAGCCCGTATCGGCTCTAAAATTCGTACCATGATGATGGAAACAGCTTTTTCATCGGTATTTGAAGCAGCGATACGCGATGCCTATGCCAATTTAGAGCAGGCTATTGGCCATACCGATTTTACGGTTGCTGTGCGATCATCGGCGACAGCAGAAGATTTACCTGATGCTTCGTTTGCCGGCCAGCAAGAAACGCTCTTGAATATCCAAGGTGCGGACGCTGTGTTGATTGCAATGAAAGAAGTTTTTGCTTCGCTATACAACGATCGCGCCATTGCTTATCGCGTCCACCAAAATTTCTCGCATGACGATGTTGCTCTATCTGTTGGTGTGCAACAAATGGTGCGTAGTGATTGCGGCGCAAGCGGCGTGATGTTTACGATGGACACCGAATCTGGCTTTGATCACGTGGTGTTTATTACTTCGTCCTATGGTTTAGGCGAAATGGTGGTTCAGGGCGCCGTTAATCCCGATGAATTTTATGTGTACAAACCTGCACTTTCAGAAGGTCGCCCTGCCATTGTTCGTCGTAATTTAGGTGATAAAGCACTTGAAATGGTGTTCAATAGTGATATAAGCGCCGATTCTCGTGTCATGATTCAAGATGTTGATAAGGTACGACGTCAACAATTTTCATTGAATTCCAACGATATTGAACAATTAGCACGACAAGCCATGATTATTGAAGCGCATTATGGTCGCCCTATGGATATTGAGTGGGGTAAAGATGGTATTGATGGCAAGCTCTATATTTTACAAGCACGCCCTGAAACGGTTAAAAGTCGCTCTGCTGCGTCAGAAAAACAGGTGCTTGAGCGCTATGCATTAAAACGCCCGGGCAACGTGATGGTCGAAGGGCGAAGCATTGGTCAGCGTATCGGACAGGGGCGTGTGCGCGTCATCAACGATGTGAGTGAAATGCATCGTGTTGAGCCGGGTGATGTGCTTGTTTCAGACATGACCGATCCTGATTGGGAACCGGTGATGAAACGTGCTTCAGCCATTGTCACGAACCGAGGTGGACGCACGTGCCACGCTGCCATTATTGCACGCGAACTCGGTATTCCAGCTGTTGTTGGGTGTGGCGATGCGACCGTACATTTGCGAGATGGTGACGATGCAACCGTGAGTTGTGCTGAAGGTGACACGGGTTATGTGTATGCAGGGCTTGTACCGTTTGAGCGTTCTGTGATTGATATAGAAAAACTGCCTGAATTACCGCTAAAAGTCATGCTAAATGTCGGAAATCCCGATCGCGCGTTTTCTTTTCGCTCCATTCCTAATGCAGGTGTTGGTCTTGCTCGATTAGAATTTTTGATTTCAAACTCCATCGGCATTCACCCTAAAGCGTTATTAGATTTTGATGATTTAGACGATCTTGAACTGAAGCAACAAATCGCAGACAAAACAGCAGCGTACGCATCACCTGTGGCTTATTATGTTGAACGAATCAAAGAAGGTATTGCGACGATTGCTGCTGCATTTTATCCAAAGCCGGTGATTGTTCGATTATCTGATTTTAAATCCAACGAGTATGCAAATCTTTTAGGTGGCCCGTTGTATGAGCCAGACGAAGAAAATCCAATGCTTGGATTCCGTGGTGCTTCGCGTTATGTCTCACCTGATTTTGCAGAATGTTTCGCGCTTGAATGCTTGGCTGTTAAACAAGTTCGCGAATCGATGGGGTTTGATAATGTAGAAATCATGATTCCGTTTGTTCGTACTGTGCATGAGGCTTCGTCTGTGATTGATGTGCTTAAAGAGCATGGGCTCGAACGCGGTCAAGCAGGTTTACGCATTATTATGATGTGTGAACTGCCGTCTAATGCTTTATTAGCAGATGCATTTTTAGAGCATTTTGATGGGTTTTCAATTGGATCCAACGATTTAACTCAGTTAACGCTGGGACTTGACCGTGACTCGGGTCTGGTTGCTGAGCAATTTGATGAGCGCGACCCTGCAGTTAAAGTTTTGCTTCGTATGGCGATCACGGCTTGTAAGCGTGCAGGAAAATATGTGGGCATATGCGGACAAGGCCCTTCGGACCATCCTGATTTAGCGATGTGGCTTATGAATGAAGGCATTGAAAGTGTATCGTTAAATCCAGACTCCGTGATTGAAACCAGTTTAATGCTTGCAAAACAGAGCTCTGAGTCTTTGGATGTGCTGTCATGAGCTTTTCTGAAATTTCAATAAAACGACGTATTGTTTTGTTGTTATTGTTTGTATGCGTAGCTATACCTAGCTTTGCCTTAACAAAGGGTAGTAACGGACATGCCGATCCCGTGGCTTCAGTGGTACTTTGGGTCACGCTTATTTTCTTTTTTGGATTAATGGGACGTTATGCAGCGCAATTGGTCCATCAACCCGGCGTTTTAGGTGAGTTACTGATGGGTGTATTGCTCGGCAACCTGTGTTATTTTTTCGGTTTGCCGCTTGCAATTGTGCTACGAGAGGGTGGCGCAATTTTTGAAATCATGGGTGAGGTTATATCTGGAGCAACGCTTACGGCAGCGGTTACGATGCATTTTCCGACTTTGCCGGAAGCGCAAAAAGTCATTGCTGTTTTGCAGGGGCACAACGGAATAAATCTTATTCGTGTGGCTTATGTGGTGGATAGTTTTTCACGTTACGGTGTTATTTTTCTATTATTTATGGTGGGCTTAGAAACATCGATCGATGAAATCATGCACACGGGAAAAGAGTCGATGCGTGTCGCGTTGTTAGGCGTCTTAGTGCCTATATTGCTAGGGTTTTTGGTGACGTTGTTACTTATGCCTGAAGGCTCGCTTAAAACCGATTTATTTTTAGCGGCAACGTTATCAGCAACAAGTGTGGGTATTACCGCACGTGTATTAAAAGAAATGAATAAATTACGCACACGAGAAGCTAAGACCATCTTAGGTGCGGCCATGATTGATGATGTGCTCGGCCTGATTATACTAGCCATAGTCAGTAGTGTGGTGTTGACGGGTGTGATTGAAATTGGTGTGCTTGTCCATGTGGTTATGCAAGTTATTTTGTTTTTTGCTGGCGTGCTTTTAATTGGTCCATGGGTACTACGTCAAATGGTGCATGCATTCCGTTTTTTAGAGCCTTGGGAGTCTAAGCTTGCGATTTCGTTTGTATTTGTGATGGCACTCGCTTGGCTTGCAACCTTGGCGCAATTGGCGAGTATTATTGGTGCTTTTGCTGCAGGTTTGATTATTCACGACGGATTTTTTGATGGGCATGCGCTTGAGGGAAAACCCGATAAACAAATTCGAGATCTTGTTGCACCTTTGGAAGCTTTGCTAGCACCGTTGTTTTTTATGTTAATCGGTATTCAAGTAAAATTAGAATCGTTTTTAGATTGGCATGTGCTGGTGATTGCTTTAGGTTTAACGTTAGCGGCAGTACTTGGAAAACTTGCATGCGGTTTGGGTGCCGCCAAAACGGATGATCGTTTACTGATTGGTATTGGTATGCTACCTCGAGGTGAAGTAGGCTTAGTTTTTGCCTCAATAGGTCGCACACTCGGTGTGCTCTCAGATGAGCTTTTTTCTGCGATAATTCTTATGGTTATTATCACAACATTCATGGCGCCGCCGTGGATGAAGGCACGTTATGGAAAGCAAAAACAGGTGGAAGCGTGAGTGTTATAGCATGGGATAAAAGTGCTTTGCTTGAAGATGTTGTTAAGGCTTTAGTCGAAGATGTTGGTCAGTGTGATTTAACCGCTGCATTGCTACCAAAGCATGCCATGACGCATGCCGAAATTATTTCTCGTGAACCGATGGTTGTGTGCGGTATCCCCTGGGTTAATCAAGTTTTTTTTGAACTTAATTCAAGGATTAAACTTGATTGGCAGGTCAAAGAAGGTGATTATTTATCTGAACCGTGTGTGCTCGCTAAAATTTATGGTCCTACACGGGCTATATTAATGGGTGAGCGCGCAGCGCTTAATTTTTTACAGACTTTATCCGGTACGGCGACAGAGACACGGCGATATGTTAAGTGTTTGGAGGGCTGTCATACGCAGCTTTTAGATACACGTAAAACATTGCCTGGTCTTCGCTTGGCGCAAAAATATGCGGTGCGTTGCGGTGGCGGCGTGAATCATCGTTTTGGATTGTATGATGCGGTGCTTATCAAAGAAAATCATATCAAAGCCTGCGGATCAATTACAGCAGCCGTAAAGCAAGCAAGGCAGCAGGGCTTAGGCAAATGGATTGAAGTTGAAGTTGAGAATCTAGATGAACTCCGAGAGGCTATCTTAGCTAAACCTGATCGTATTTTACTTGATAATTTTGATTATGCGATGCTTACTGAAGCCGTTGCTATGAATAAAAATAATAATAATATTATTTTAGAAGCCTCAGGTGGGGTTGAGTTAGCGACACTTCGAAAAATTGCTGAAACAGGTGTAGATTATATATCCGTAGGTGCGATTACTAAATCTGTGCGTGCCATTGATTTGAGTTTATTATTAAAAGAGATTGCATGAAATGAGTCAGCATACCTTAGTTTTTACCGGCGGTGGTACAGCTGGGCATGTAACCCCGAATCTTGCTTTAATTCATGAACTCGCATCGAAGTATGCTATTCATTATGTGGGTTCAAATTCCGGTGTTGAACGTCAACTGGTTGAAGCAGAGGGCATTCTGTACCACGCGGTGCAATCAGGTAAGCTAAGACGTCATTTTAGTTTGAAAACCGCCTTAACACCGTTTAAATTGCTTCTAGGTGTGTTGCAGTCGTATTGGCTTCTCCGAAAACTTAAACCTAAACTGGTTTTTTCAAAAGGGGGCTTCGTTGCCTTACCGGTTGTAATAGGCGCTTGGCTGAATCGTATACCTGTGATTGCTCATGAATCAGATTTGACACCAGGCCTTGCCAATAAACTCAGCTTTCCGTTTGTCACGACGGTTTGTGTGACGTTTGATGCAGGTAAAAAATATTTTAAAGATTTAAGTAAAGTACGTGTCACAGGCACGCCCATTCGACCCGAGCTACTGCAAGGCAATCGTGACGCGGGTTTAGCGCGGTGTGGTTTTAATGCGGATAAAAAACCGTGCGTGCTTGTTATTGGTGGGAGCCAAGGCGCCCAGGTGTTAAATACGAGTATTCGCGAGCAACTCGATGATATGTGTGCGCGTTTTAATATCATACATTTGTGTGGTGCGGGCAAGCTTGATGCTAACTTGAGCGGACGCGAGGGTTATTTCCAATTAGAATATGCGACCCAAGAACTACCTGATTTATTTGCTGCGAGCGATATTATTCTATCACGCTCAGGCGCTAATGCATTGTATGAAATTTTAGCGTTAGAAAAACCGCATGTGCTTGTGCCGCTTTCACGCCGCTATAGCCGTGGTGATCAAATTGATAACGCGCGTTATTTTGAAAAAAAAGGCGTGAGCGTGATTTTAGACGAAGAACACATGACCTCAAACGATGTACGTGATGCGTTGGATGATGTCTATGCCCGTCGAGATTTAATTACTGCTGAAATTAAAACATTGGGTATTGTATCAGCGACGGATGCTTTGGTTGATTTGATTCAAACCACGGTCAATTCTAATGCTCAATAAACTACACATCGAGCACTACAAACAACTTGAACCCGACATGAACTCGCCTAAGCCGAATGGCTTTAAAGCTTTTCCTAAAGGGGATACAGCCTATATTAATCCTGTGGAAGACGTAAAATTCACGGGTATTATCGAGTTTGTTCCTGGCACAGGTGTTCGTGGTAATCATTACCATAAAAATAAGCTTGAAATTTTGTATATTATTACTGGCCAAATCAAAGCCCTGTACTGGGAGGCCGATAATCCAGATGAAATTACCGAGATAATACACACCAAAGGGGATAAAATTACGATTCCCCCACATATAGGTCATGGTTTTGAGGCTATTCAGCACACCATTGCTTTAGAGATGACAACAACAGCGTTTGATATGGCCGATACGTTTTATAAACAAACTTAAATCTTAAATGCCTGTCCCTGATCTTCGAAGCGCATCGTGTCCGGATGCTCAATCAGAAGGCTCGCTGCAATCATGACGTGGTTGCTGTTGCTCAGATGACAGAAATCAACTAATTCACCTACTTCTCGCGCACCGTCTTCTGTCATGATACGAAGGCCAGGCATTAAAGCCTCAGATGTTTCAATCGTAAACACTTTCATGACATGCTTAATTTTAGCGCGGTAATGCGTTCGAGCAATAATCTCTTGGCCTTTGTAACAGCCTTTGTCAAAGTTTAAATGCCCTGTATTCTGTAATCCAAGCCGATGCGGTAAAAATACACCGCGTGACTCAGGATAGATTTGGATTTCACCGTGTTGTAAGCGAAGCGCATGCCACGCATCTGAATCTTGAAGTAAGTTTTTTTGTTCAAACGAGGCTTTAATTGCTTTAAGTTGGTTCGTATCAACAAGCATCAGATAAAAATTATCGCCTAAATAATAGGCGCAGGCGTTATCATGCACGAGCACAGCATTTTTATCAGAAGGCCAGACGCCTTCGAGCGGCAGTGCTTGTTTGACATCATACAGATAAAACCCAAGCATATGATATTGTGTGTCATGCTCAAGGGATACACGCGAGAGCATCGCTGTGGCCGCAAGTGATTTTTGGGTTTTCTCAAGTAAATTTTTAGGCAAAATAAGTTTTAAGCCATGCCAAGATAAAACATCAGGTAAAGCAAGCACACGGCCTTTTAGGTTGCATAAAGCACCTTGCCGCATGGTGTTTGCATTGACTTGGTTCGCATCGCAACTGATTTGACCTTGTAAAAATTCAGAAGCTTTTTCGCCGATAAGATTAAGGATGCTTAAGTGCGGTAAGTCAAAGAGGGTGTTTTGTGTTGGGATTGGGTGAATCATCATTATTAATCCTTAGGTAAATGCTCTAGCCAATCTTCTGTTTTTAAAGCATCAATTTGACGAAAGGCTTTGTTGTTTGTAATAAGCGTGGCGTTATGTTGCACCGCATGTGTCGCGATAAGTAAATCAAGAGATGCTAATGCTTTACCTTGTTGTTGTATATGAGCTCTTAGTGAGCCGTAGCACTTTGCTGTATGACTATCCCATGATAAAACTTTAACTCGAATTAAAAACTCATGAACAAGTTGATGTAGTGCTATGGCCTTCGAACGTTTAGCCAGCCCGAAGTGTAGCTCTGCTTCAGTGATAGATGAAATATATATTGAAGACATAGCTTTTGATTGTATACGTTGCTGGACTTCAGGATGCTTTTTTAGAAGATGACTGACGGTATGGGTATCTAAAATATATTTCATGCATTACCCCAACCATCCAATGGGGCACGAAGGTTTTTTAAATCAAGTTGCTCTGATCGTTCGGCTTGATTTAAAAAATCATCAGGTGCATGAGTTGTTTTAAGTAAATTAAAAAAATCATCCCATGAATCGGGGTGAGCCGATAAAATCACATCGCCTGATTTTGAATCTCGGTGTATAAACACTTCGTCACCTTCAAATCGGCAGCTTGCTGGTAAGCGAACCGCTTGGCTCCTACCGTTCATGAATAGTTTTGCGGCTTTAGACATGACAGATCTCCCGAGAAGTATTTTATGGTATATATCTTAGTATATCACATACGTTGTAAATAACATACTCCGCGAATACGGGTATAATGACGCGAGAGGGCCAAATTAACTAAGTTTTATTTATTTATTTATTGATATAGTGGGCTGTATTAATCAAATAGTAAGGACATGATGAGATGATGAGTCGAGAGATAAAAGATATGAGCATTTCTTCCCAGCCAATAAGTCAGCATACTACGAAATGCTCTGAGTACGTCCCCCCTATGGTCTATATCTTGATTGACTCTGGGCCAGAAAGCGGAAATTCAAACGTTCCAGAAGGGTCCAATGGCTTATTAGAGTCTTAATGAAATGACGTAAAGCATTAAACGAAATATAATTTGGAGAACATCATGACAGGAGTCATCTTTAAGCCACGAGCGTTGCTCATCACTTTGGTCGCCTTGGGTTTAATACCTACGTTCGGCTTTGCTGAATCAAAACCTATTACAACACAGGATTTATTCACGAAAATATCGCCCACAGAGCCTTGGCGCAAAGGCATATTAACCGCGACAAAAACCGTCAACTTTCAGCAGGCCACGAATACCAGTGGCGGCACCGATGCCACAACGGTTGCTAAAGTAAAGCTTGGTTATTTTACTACAAATGATTGTACCGGTGCTAAATCCGGTAGTGGTTTTTACTCTACACCCGATGGCACATCCTACACGATCAGTGTCGGCACTGCTTTTGGGTTAGTTGCTGCATCCACCTGGAGTGTAGGGAGCGCAAAACTAAGTATTGCTGATATGACAACGATTAACTCTGTTGCAATCACCTTACAAAGCACCAATAGTGATGTACCGCAATCCAATTTCTCAGACAATAGCTTTGCGTGTGTGGCTGTTACATGTGCATTAGGCACACCTAATGCATGCACCTCTGGCGCCGGCACACAAAGTTTCGAGTTAAAAACTACGGCAGCCGTTGGTGATCCAGCTGATGGTGGGGTGATTGCGGATACCGGCGGATTAATAGCCACCCCAGAAGATGATAGTACTGGTATTGTATGGGGTGGTAATGGCATTACGATCGGCGTAACAGCACAAAGCGATACAGATGGCGCGGCTAACACTGCTGCAATTGTGGGGGCATTAGGTGTAGGAACTTACGCTGCACAATTATGTGACGATCTCTCTATTACGGGTGGTTATACGACAGGCTGGTTTTTACCTGCCAAAGGCCAATTGAATACGGCTTATGCAGATTTTGCAACGATAGGCGGCTTCTCCCCTACAGGTATTTACTGGAGCTCAACAGAGGGCGTTACTTCTTCATCGAATGAAGCCTGGGCCCAAAGTTTTGGTAATGGTGGTCAAGACGACCTTAGTAAGTCAACTGTTTTCAGAGTTAGATGTTTTCGCTTATTTACACCGTAAAAAAATCCCGGCATATAACCGGGATTTTTTTTGGACTACTTTATATTAAATAAAGAATCAATCACGACCTGAGAATGCGCCTAAAAGGTTAAGCAAGCTCAAGAACAAGTTATAAATCGATACAAACAACGAAACGGTAGCAACGATGTAATTTCTTTCGCCGCCATGAATGATTTCGCTGGTTTGAAACAAAATCAAACCTGAAGAAATCAAAACAAATGCCGCAGACACCATGAGTTGCATGGCAGGGATGTTAAACAGGAATCCTGCAATCATACCCAAGAATGCAACCATCATCGCAATAAACAAAAAACCACTTAAGTAGCTGAAGTCTTTACGTGTGGTAAGTGCGTAGCCAGAAAGCGCTAAGAAAATAATCCCTGTTCCACCCAGTGCCGTACCCACTAATTGAGGCCCGTTTGAGAAAGTACTGATATAAGCATTTAAAATCGGTCCAATGGAATAACCCATAAAGCCCGTAAAAGCAAAAACGCTGAGAAGACCGAGCGGACTGTTTTTAAGAGCGTGAGTTAAAAACATTAATCCATAAATACCCCCAATAAGTAGCAGTGGGTGCATTGGAGCTGCGTGTGAAGCAAAGGATGCGTAAGCTGTTAATGCACTAAACATAAAGCACATGCTGAGCAGCAAGTATGTATTTTTAAGTACTTTGTTTGTCGCTAAAATTGACTCGGTTGAGTGAGTCAATGTAGATGTTTTTAGTTTATTCATAAAAAGACACTCCGGTAGATTCTATGATGACGCTTCAGACTATAAGATATAGGCGATGAGGCGGTTTTTCAAGTCATTTTTAAACCATATTTGGTAAGGGGGTAATGTTTGTTTCCGAACGAGGTTCTGTAAAACTTGTTGCAGGACCACCGGACGCTCCGATGGCAAGCATCTCTTGCCTATATATTTTACAATGCCCTGCACATGGATCCCAGATATCAATCCATCCTTTTGTACCGTCACCAAGATCTACAGAAATCGGAGGTTGGGTTGTGTATTTGCTATTACGCGTAGCCCCTTCAAAATGTGGGATTGCGGTTGATTGCTTCAAACGCCAAGGAATTGACCATAAGGTACCTCCAAAAGCCATCACGCCGGTGTCTTGAGGCTCAAAGCTTATATGTCGCCCCGTTTTACATAAAGCAACCATGAGAGATACCTCAACACATCGCGTGTGTGGCTCGACCCATTCATTGGGTGCCGGATGAATGGTACGCATGAAAAGTGTACGGGGCATCATGTATTGAGATTTTGTTGGAATACATGCTAATTCAAAAGTCCAAGCATGGCTTTCTTTCGCATTAATCCTATTGAGTAATCGAACCATTTTTTGTCGCAAGGTAACATCAGTTGTGGGATTTTTATCTTGTGATATAGCAAGCAATACGAGTGTTCTTCCTGGAACCACAACCATGCCCAAGCATTTATTCTTTCCTGCGAGAGGGAATGCCTCGTCTGTTTCGTTAAGATCTTGATAGGCTAAAGCAAAGAAATCGCTTGCAGCACGTTTGGTGTTGGTAATGGCCTGAGTTTTAAGCTCTATTGCTTGGGAAGGCGGGCCATGCAGGAATGTGCCTTGGTCTTTAAATTCGAATTTTGTTCTTGCTATCGAAGAGGTTTGAATAAACTGACAATATTGCTCACTGTCTCGTTGCCCAGATGTCTCGCCTAAGAAATTACCATCGTTAAGCTTGGGTTCGAATCGCTTTGTAAACATAGCGTACCGCGAAGACATACGAAAAGGGGTGCCTGTTTCAGACTCTGATTCGGAATCTATTGATAACGTTGTTTCGATGCGTAAAGACGCATTCACAGCATTTATTGAGGTTGCATTTGGTGTGTTCGTAGGCATAAAAGACATCCGCATGTAAAAAAAATATAAGTCAGCATAATCAATGCTAATTGAGCACAATAACACTTATGTTTAAAAAAAAGAAGGTTTGGGCGCATTGGGGACACCTTGAGGTCTACTCATAATCAAGCAGCGCAGCTCTATTTTTGCATTAAAGCAATGCAAGTTGACTTTATGTCTATAATTAAATCATCAAAGAATTAATTGGATGATAATCATGCCTATTCCCATTTATTACATAACGGATGAACCTGATAACGAGAAAAATCCGGAAAGAGTATGCGCAGAAGCCATGATGCCCAATATCCCTGGTAGTTTTGTAGAGCATTTATCAATTAAAACTAATCGGTTACGTAGCACGACGACGACAGCTAAAGCATTCACACAAACACCGAAAGAAATAATATTGCTCGCTCATACTGATACAGGAAGTCCTCCGACAACAATCGGAGATAAAACACCAAAAGTACTAGCCGAAGGTTTCAAGGCGATGTTTTCCGGTAAGTCAAAGAAAGAGAAAGCGGAGCTTACGGATATTTTTCTTATTTCGTGTGAAGCAGGTATGGGCAGCCCATCATTAGCTCAGCAGTTTGCAGCGGCTATGGTGGATAAAGGCTTTCCTCATATCAAAATTCATGCGGTAGCGCACCCCGATGGCATGACGTTTGGTGGAGGAGTTGAGGTAACAACACGCACCGGAGCATGGACTGGCGGAACGAAAGGTCAAGTTACGGGCTATTATTATGGTAACCAGGAAGCCAAAGAGTACGCTCAATACGAAAGCTTAACACGTAAGAAAATTCGGCTTAGAACACTTGAAGAAAAGCAGCAACTAGTGCAATTAAAAACAAAATACAAAGATTTTAAACCCGTCATCATTACCTTAGTCACAGATTTAGAAGATATGAGGGATCCATACAACACATTTAATAGTGATGGCCCAGAGGCTAGAATTAGTAAAGATATGGCGTTTACGTTAAGTTTTTTAAAAAAAGTAAGAAATACGACGCTCGTAGATGGTGCGGCTGAAGCCATTGATGGCATCATCAATAATTTAAAGTTACATTCTCATTTAACTCATCGGGACATCATGTTTAAAATTGATGATGCGATAAAGAATAGTTCTTCAGGTGGTATATTTTCTGTCAATATGCGAGATTTTTTAAAAAAGAGGAAGATTGAATTAATTCAAGAATTAAATCAATTTACAAACGGACCTGCCAGAATAGAATCAGAAAATATGTTCGAAGACGACATCACTGAAGAAACGCCTTTGCTCCCGAGCACCATACAACAACAATTAACCAATTATGCAAACCAAAGAAAAAACGAAGGGGGATTTTATTGGGATTTTTTGTATTTAAAGACCTTCTCTTTTTGGCTTAGCGATTCGATTAGCTCTCTTGCTAAAACGATAGGGCTTATTGAGGAAAGTACGGATTATTTAAACAGTAAGTTTCGAGATACCAAAGTGAGTGCTGCCGAAAAATTAGTTGATCTGATTGAGAATTCTGATGCTGAAAACATGTTGAGCCCGGCTGAAATACATGCGTTAAGTGAGGGGACTTTAGGCTCTATTGTTACTAAAGCTGGAGGTTTGGGTGACCTTTTACAAAATCGCCCGTCAACGTATACAGAGAATGATCCAAGTTCAGCGTCTAAGAAAATGCAGTAATTGCAGGGTTAGCAATACTTAGGTTACGCGGTGTATCCGTGGAATCGTAACAAAACAACCCAAACTTCATGATATGCGCTATACGCGGGTACGTATACGCTGACATATCATGCTGCTCAGCAGGAGCGTTCTCTGTTTCTAGTTCACGCTCATGCTCATTGAGTGGCGGAGCAATACCTCCGGGGAAGACATCGGGTAGTTTAATGCTCGCCATGTGAGTCAATAAAGCATGTCCCATAGAGGTGAGAACCGCGACAGCAAAAAAACTCGTGATGATGACAGCATTTAATTGGAACAAGGCAAGATTAAATACAAGTAACGTGGTATAGGCGATCACCGCGCTTAACCATCGTGCTTCTAACCACTGCAGTACAAACATCGCATGAGAAAGCTCCGGCGTTTCAGGTGGTTTTTCTTTGAACTTCGGTAAGAGTGCGGCGCGATGAGTGCTGATATGGTTCGGCTGTAAATGATAGGTTTGCTTCAAGTTACGAAATGCTTGATTGGTATCCGCGGCTATACGCTCGTGATCCTGTTGATACGTATCTAGCGCACATTTTGGAGCCTGAATTGCGATGGGTAAGTCATCTATGTTTTCGGTATTGAGCCAACGGTTTAAATCAAGGTAGGTACCATCCGGTGGAAGGTGTGATAGAAATTCGTAGAATTTAGGATGTGAAATAACCTGCAGTAATTTTAATAAATCTTCAAAACGACAGTCTTTGAACTGTGTTGAAAAATTTTCCGGTAAAGATTCTAGGCGTTCAAGCATGTTGTCATTCACATCATCATCAATAAGATTTTTGATGAAATCAGATTTGAGCAGGGTTTTAAGAACGGTTATAACGATTTCAGGCTCAGCAAGCTCTTGAATATTTCGGTCACGATATTTTTCGAGTGCGCCCATGATTTCAGGGAGGATTTTTAGCATAGACCCCATTTGCCAGTCTTGAGATTCACCGAGTTTGTTGATGATGGCCAAGATAGCTTGATTTTCTAACAGGGGCGAGAGCGTATCCATCAACTCACCGACGGTCATGTTCTCCGGGTTTTCTTGCGTAAAGATTGTAACTGCACGCGCTATATCTTCAAATGCCTCGTCTAGGCCTATCAAAACTTGAACCATGGTGGATTCTGAGTCTGCAAATAAATATTTGACTAAGGTTTTTAAGCAAGAAAAAACAGGTGGTACGATAAACCGCGTGATAATAAAAGATACTGGGCCTGCAGCAAAGGCTGAACCCCAAGAGAGATATGACAAGGTTGTTAATAAAGTTTTAATATTAGCCCACCAGCGTTGTAACCATTCAACGCGAAAATCAGGTGGTGTGATGTCATCCCATCGACGCTCATGTATCTGTATTTTAGTTGTGTTTAAATAATCTAGAAAAAATAATTTAAGTCGCTCTATTTTTTCACTCGGAAACAGTTGAGTTATGCTAAAGGACGCGGTTTCTGATGCCAATTCAAGTTCGGTGCCAAAGATCGCAGCGTGCCAATCAAAGTTTTGAATGGTGGTATGTATTTCACTGATGCCATCCACAAGATTGCCAATGTGCAGCAAGCCCCGTAGTTCCAGCGCATCTGCTGTAGCAACCCTTAGGCTGCATTCATCTTCAAAATAGGGTGCGAAGGCTCGCATCACATCATCACTTGCATGTAAGGCAAAAACGACATTTTGATGGCCTGCCGCCTTCCAACCGTTAGCACATAGTTCACTTAAAGATGTCAAGTGACGTAAGCTTAAGTTGTCGGGGATCGTTAATCCAAGATCGTTGGTTATCAAGTACAGGCGTATCAACGGCTCGACTGCTTGGAAGTTATCGAGTGCTTGATGGGGCAGTAGCTTATTTTGTTGCTCATGGTATGCTTCGACCGAAGCTTGGATAAAATCGTCTTCCTCTTCTTTTGATAGCTGTGTTTTTTTTCCTAAAAGTACTGTGTATTTTAGTTCTAAGGCTTGGTTAAAGTCGCGCAAGCACTGTTTCAATGTTGTGTCGGAGATGAGTGACGCAAATGAACCATACTGTTGCTCGTAGATAGTATCAGCTTCTTCTCGTAAGCCCAGGATGTATTTCGAGACAATAAAATACCGGACGTCTTCCAGTAAGCGAGTTTTCATCCGTTCAAGCTGACGGTGTTTGGAAACAATGGCTTGATGTGCTTTAAAGCGGTCTGTTGAGTCGTTATGTGATACCGTTTCTTCGGTAAGCTTCGCGCGATTGATGATATGACAGTATTGGCCTAGCCGACCGTTTCTTGCAACACGTCCTTCAATTTGAGTGGCTTCTTCTTCCGTGATATCGGTTGCTGTATTGATCAGAAAAACTTCGCCTTCAATATCCGTCCCTCGAGATAAACTGGGGTTGGAAACGGTGACAATCGCTTGTTGTCCTGCGCGATTCACTACACCATGCTCAGAGTTACCGTATGCCGAGTGGCCATCATAAGCTTGTAATAATAGTTCCGGTGCGTGTTGATGTAGGTAGACATGCATGGCTTCCATGTCTCGGGGTGAGTCCGTGATGATTAACACTGGTTGATCGGGGCATGTGTGTCTTCTTTCCCGTAATGCTTTGAGTGTTTCTGCGTGCACATCTTCTTCACCGTCGACGAGTGTTATCCCTAAGTGTTCGGATTGATCTGGATGAAAACTAGGATAGTAGTAAGCACGTAGGCCATGATTGGCGGCAAACTCTTGCAGTGCTCGTGGTGAGCCGGGGGTTCCTGTCCAGCCGTAAATCAGCCCACCATTCAGGCGATATTGATCAAAAAAGTTTTTAGCAGAGATGACCAGCAACGTTTGTGTGATGGCCTGTTTTAAGAATGTGATTTCACCGGGAGCAAGTTGCCCGTCACAATATTCGTGGAGAAGTTCTTGAACGCCGTTACCGAAGCGTACCGAAGGTTCAGGACGCTTGGTGCCGACGTTCATGATAGGCGCGGCATATTGACTGTCTTTTTCATGTGTATTGGCTTTAATAATGTTGCGATAGTCTACGCTTTTGCTTAAGGCTTCTGGTACACGTGAAGAATCCAGTAGTAAGCATATGGTTTCTTTATAATTACGCTCAAGAATTTTAATAAAATCTAGTAGCTTTTTATCATGATGCTGTTCTTTAAAGTAGGTGAAAAAATTTAAAACGTCTTCCGGCTTATCACAAAAATTATTCAAATAACGCGCTTCGTCTTTGACAAAGTCGAGTAATGTTTTGAAAACAGCGGACCAGGCTTGTAGATCTTGAAAAATAGGATCAAGCACGCCCGCTAAGCGATATTGAATTGTGGTGGTTAGGGTCGCGTCGATTTCATCGCAAAGCAATGCGACGCGTTTGGGGATTCGTTTTTTCTTTAGTGCGACGTTTGCACGAAAAAAGCTAAAGTGTGCTGGTGTACCATGATGAATGCCGCCTTTAATATAGTTGTTAAGCGGTGTGCTGGGTTGGATGGTCTTCTTAGCATAAGGCACACCCAACGCGTCGTATAGGCCGCTGAACTTGAGTAAACCCACTTCGGCCAAGACATCATTTTCTGTTGCAATATCAACCGTCCAGCCATCCGCGCACAACATGAGCGCACTGATTTCTGAAATAATACTTTTACCTCCGCCCGTTTTAATACCTTGTATCTGGGCATTAGGATCGCGAAGTTGGTGTAATTGACACAATAATTGTGGCACGCGGGGAAATTTATTGACGGGAGAACGAAGCATGGCCTCGGCAATTAAGGCCAAGAGCATCAAACGATAGCTATGCTTTTTATCATCATTGAGTGAGTTGTCTTGTAGTTTTTGTGAAAGACGTTGATACAATATTTTTCGCTGTGGCTCACTTAACTCACATAGTGCTAATGCTCTAGATTCTTGATGGATATCCGTGCTGATTAAGACGGGGTTGGTCTGCATATGAGACATCATGGCTTGATAGTCTTGCAATAAAATAGCTTGGTCACTTGGGCTTAAAAATTGCTCTTCTTCACCTTCAGGTACCGACTGATAACAAATATCTGCGATGTAAGATTTGACGCGTGCAATATCGATGTTAAAGCGTGTTGTGTCGGCATTAAAGTGTTCATGCTCTAAGCAATACAGCTGATGGGGGATATCCTCACTGTCGAGTACTTGCATCACTCGTGTGATATCAAGTTGATGCACCGTAACTAACCCGGCTAATTGTTTGGCGACAGGTAGCGGAAGATCGCGCATTTTTATAAGTAATGCTTGCATAGATAGTGCGTTATCCGTATGACCATAGAGCGCTAAAGCAAGTGATGAGATATGTGGCACGGTGTTCGGTTGGCATGTAGTAAGCAAAGCATTGAGTTCAGTAAATTCTGTGTGCGGATGCTCTTCCCACACGTGTTGGATCACGGCCAAAGGAAAATCATTGGTTTTAAGCAAGGCGGAGAGGCCTTTTATTTGTTCCAATTTAAGACTTTTTGATAAATAAAATGGGCAATTTTCTTCTGTAATATCTGTTGGGGTTGAGCTAAGTAAAATCATCAAGATATCGCGTGCCAGTAGACCATCGCTTTGTTGAAGTAGTGTTTCAGCAAGTTTGAGGTGTGATGTTAATCGCCAGAATTGTGGTTGTACAAAATACGTTGTGCAAATGAGTTTTAACACATGACTTGAAAAAGATTTTTTTAATAGTGATTGATGATTTTTTAGGGCAGTAAAAATTTGAGCCATGGTTGTGGGTTGATATTGTGGTTCACGGCGTAGCTGATTAATTAAGCTGAGTAGCGTTTCGGCAGAAGACAAATGTACATGTTGCTCTAGGCATCTTACGAGCGGTTTCCAGAGTTGTTTTATCTCTTTATTTAGTACGAGTATAAAATATTGCTCTAGAAGCGCGTCGAGCTGAGGTATATCGCGTGTGAGATCGTGAATGCTGAGCTTTGGATAAGTTTTCTGTAGCCAGGAAAACAAGAACCGACTGCTAAAAGACATCCAATCGTTTGGCATGTTTGCTTGGATTTCTTGATGCACGTGGGTACGCCAGTCTATAATTTTGATTTTGATCAACTGGAGCAGGAGCATTGGGTATGCACGATATATATGTCGGCAGTTTGATAGCGCCTGTTTATTAAGCAGCAGGAAAGACGAGAGTTGTTTGGTCGCAAAAGCTTTTTTGAATACAGGGGGAACGGTGGCAAAACTCGTTGGCACAGGTTTAAGGCCTACGCCATCGAGTAAGTTATGGGCTAGCTGTCCAAGTGTCGATGTGTGATTGTTCGATGACGTTTTATCGAGAATATCTTTATACAGTGTCCACAGACTTTGATTTCCGGTGAGTGCGCGATAGTTTAAAGTTTCGAGGCAATGTATAAAGTCTCGTAGACAAATCTGAATCGTATCGTAATATTCACCTTCGATTTTTTGTAACATGATCTGATGACGACTAGGCGAGTGACTAGGCATGCTTGCAAGTTGGTCGATGTGAGTTTGATAACGTTTTTGACGTAAAAATGTCATGAAATTTTTTGGCAAACAGTCGGTTTCAATGTCTTGCGTGTAATACTCACCGGTATGGTTGAGTACAAAATAAGTAAATAAGAGCTGTTTAAAATAGGTGTAAACACGATCGGTTTGTTCGGACTCTGCATGAGCAAGCGCACGGTAAAACGCTATGGGTTCTCTCAGTGTTGTGCCGCCTAGGTAGCGAAACGTTTTGATGTGTAACGTTTCATAGCCAGTCTTACTCGTGCATTGCTCATGTAATAAGGCACGCAATTGATTCTCACATATAGCATAGCTAGACATAAATTGATCGCTAATGTGAACGTTATCTACATGGGTACTTAGATAAAGTTTTGAAATCGTGCCTTGCATATCTCGTGTAACGACCTTGAAGTGATCATGCGTTAGCATATAGACAGCATCGGTCCATAAGAGTGATATACCCCATTCCTGCAGTTGCTCTTCGAGCGTGTTATGCTTAATAGCTTGAGATATGACGTTTTCTAAACCTGACAATACCGTACTTGCGCAATAAACAGGTTGTAAATAAAAACCGTCTTGGGTACATAAATGCGTGACAAATAAACCTAATAATCGGTGAGATTCTGCTGTTGATTGTTGTGTGTAAGCAAGAATCATCCGTTCTATATTGAGCCATGTTTGTTTGAGACTTTGCATCTCTTGCCGACAAATTGTTATGTTAAGTCGCGCAGCATGCACTAAAAAATGATAGGCAAACGTGTGGTACGGTACCCATTCATGCTTATGGTCGACGGGGTCGGTGTGCATGAGTAATGTTAGGAATGGACTGACGGCTTGGGGCGTTGTTGTTTCTTCGGTCATACTGATGTTGCTGGTCTTGCTCGATACAGCGCTGATGCTGAACGAGGTTTTGAACGAACGCTCGACATGAATGTCGAGTAGATCTGATACCTCGGTGATGGTTTGCGCGTATTTGAAATAAATGCAATAAAAATGCTCCAGTAAGTCGCGGTCTGCCAGACAGTCCAGCAAATCGATAAAATGCTGTAATTTTTGTGAATAGCCACTGACCATGAGATAGGTCATAATTTTTAGATGCTCACGCTGAGCATCAGCAAGGTATTCAGTAAATTTATCCCAATTAGATAAATCTTTTTCTTTGCAGTGAAATGCAATTAATAAACGAAGTTGTACTAGAGCTAAGTTCGGATCAGGAGCTAATGCTTTGTTGTCAAACAGGCGGATGCATGCCCGTGCTGCTCCCAGTAGTTGTGTGCGCTTATGCTCTGATGTCACTAAAGCTAAGTCGTCATCTCGAAGTAAAGCTGGGATGGAGAGTAAGTTTTGATAGCCCGATGATGTTGAGCCTTTTGCTAGGATAGGTAATACGGTTGAAATTTTATCTTTCGAATGGCTTGTTACTTGTGCAGAATATCCAATTAAGGTTCTGGGTCGGTAGTGTACGGTCATCGCCAATACATCAGGCCCTTTATCAATGACTTGGGCGCTTGGATCAAGACCATCGGCCAGTTGCTTAATATTAACTAAAATGTCATCTTTGATTAGGTTATCCATATATATAAACGATCCATGCTTTAAACCGCGAAATTCAGGTCCTAAGTAATGGCGTCCGTATAGGGTCCAGGTAATGCGATCGGACACCGTTTGGCTTTCGGAAATACGTCGCCAAAAATGTGTGTCATGGTGGTGTTTCGTTAAAAAGTGATTGTCATGGTAGAGCTTGTCGTCTTCTGCGCGATCCAGTTCATAACGCCAGCGAGCATGATGCATTAAGCTTCGGGAAAATTGCATCATGCTTGTCTTGTCTCGGAAAGGATTGAAATAACCGCTGTTGAGCTGCTGTTGCTGTTGCTGTGTCACAGCTTGATCCATCGTTTCATGCTGTTGCATGGTTTGTGTTTGTGTGTGCTCGTTTGACGTGGACTGTGTTTCTTCTAATAGATGTGTGTGTGTCAGGCATGTCGATGTTTTTAGTGCCGTTTTGTCAAGTTGTTTTGACTCACGATACTGAGCCTTTTTTTCTGAAGCTGTTTTGATAACATAGTCACTGTTACGTCGTTCTTTTGGGCTCGATGCCTGGTGAGTACGTTCGGGTAATCTAGGTGTCGGCTTACTGGATTGAACTGTGCGTAACACGGTCGCTGCAATTGTCGGAGAGGATAAATAATAGCCTCTGCTATGTTTCAGAGGAACAAACTGAACACCCACATGGTCTTGTTCGTTCGGTGATTCAAGCTCCCAGTTCTTATTGGGCTCTACGAGTAAAAATACATGGGGAAGGACATGGCAGTTATATTTTTTTAATAATTCTATTATCTCTTGATGTATTTCTTGGCGAATATCAGGCTTATCAAACGCGCTATTTTCTATAATAATACGGCATTCACGTAAGGCTTTATGCTCGGAGAGGTTGCGTATTATTGTAACGAATAAAATCGTGATATCTCGACGCGTTTGTGTTGTTATTGTATTGAATCGTAGGTTTAAGAGCTGTTGGTTTGTACCGTGCGAGCTATAAATATAAAACGAAGCTTCGGGCACAGAAGCAAATAACATCACGTGGTCCGGTGATATTTTTTCTGGGTTTAATGTTAACGAGTAAATGCTTTCTTGCTCATTTAGACAGGCTCTTGATAACTGGTATGAGAATAATTTTGTATAGGATTCGAATTCTTCTGAGTTGTACGCAAAATAATCGACACCGAGGCGAGCATGCTCAGGAGGCTCGACATCGTTTTCTACTCGAACAATATCAATATGATGAATATAAAGCAGATGATCAGTATAAGTTCGAATATATCCTAGCCAATGCAAGATGTTTGCTAACAACCGCTCCCAATTCGGGAGCGTATCACAACGAAAGCCACACGCCTGTTCCCAGTCGGCCAAGCCCAACAAGTTAATGTGAAAGATGGTGGGGAGCTGCTCTGCTGAATTTATGCCGAGTGCGCGGCTCAAGGTAGGCAGGGTATCTGTGAAATTGAAATCTGACCCAACTAAAAACGTTGCGCGATTCTCACGGAACGCCACAATCCACTGATGAATAAACGGCGTAATATCTAAACTATTATGTGTGCCAGAGCTAAGTTGCGCGGTGTTTGTTGGCATAATAGATAGTCATAACAAAACAAAACAGGATTTATTATAAACATGGTGGGCATATATTGCAATTTATCGAGCTGTAACAGACCCTTAAGCCTAATACTTGGCATGGGCTATACCAACCAAGTGTGATACCATAATTTTATCAAAAAAGGAGTCTTATGCGGCGTGTAGCGGTAGCTCAGCTTGTTTCTTCAGATAATTTAGATGAAAACTTAAGCGTGCTTGATGGATTATTCTCAAAAGCCTCGACCAAAGGTGCTCTGCTTTTAGTCTTGCCCGAAAACTTTGCCTTTATGGGGCGACATGAGCCTGATAAGCTTGCTGTGGCTGAAGCTGAAGGCAACGGTCTGATTCAGCAAACGCTCAGCAACTTATCGCGTAAGTATCATATTTGGGTGGTTGCAGGCACGGTACCGCTTAAAACGCCAGATGGCCGTGTATGGGCGAGCTCACTTGTGTTTAATGCCGAAGGCGCACAAGTTGCACGTTATGATAAAATTCATTTATTTGATGTGCGTGTATCCGATAGCGAAGCCTATGAAGAATCAAAAACATGTATCCCAGGAAAAACACCGGTTGTGATTGATACACCTATCGGTCGCTTAGGCTTGAGTGTATGTTATGACGTGAGGTTTCCTGAGTTATATCGCGATCTTGTGAATCAAGGCGCTGAAGTGTTTACGATGGTTGCAGCATTTACAGCGACAACTGGCGCTGCGCATTGGCATACGTTATTACGAGCACGTGCGATTGAAAATATGAGTTATATGCTGGCTTCGAATCAAGGTGGCATGCACGCGAATGGACGCGAAACCTTCGGGCATAGTTTGATTGTGGACCCCTGGGGTAAAATAGTCTCAGAAATAAAACAGGGCACGGGGCTCATTTTTGTTGATATTGATTTAAACGACTTACACGAACGACGCGCGGCTTTTCCGTGCCTTGATCACCGAATACTTTAGAGGAGCTGGATATGACGGGTGCATTAGACATTGCAAAAGAATTATTACTTAAACCCGCATCGCTGGATGAGTCGAGTCTTGAGCGCTTGATGCATTCGTTTTTAAATAAAAAAATTGATGATGCTGATTTATATTTTCAAAGCGTTAATTACGAATCATGGTTTTTAGAAGATTCCGAAGTCAAAAGCGGGACGTATGCTATCGACCGTGGCGTGGGTATTCGTGCGGTCAGTGAAGAAAAAACAGGGTATGCCTATTGTGATGATATTGATCTTCCAGGTATGGAGCGCGCTGCACATGCTGCGCGATCGATCGCGTTAGCTGGAAGTGCACCGACACAAGCGCTTAAGATTTCAAGCGCGCCTATTGCGCGATACGTGGGTTTAAATCCTATTGAAGGCATGAGCAAGCAAGAGAAAATTGAATTACTTAAAACGATTGATAAAGCAGCGAGAGCAGAAGATCCACGTGTAATACAAGTCAACGCATCGCTAACAGGCGTGTATGAAGTGGTGCTCGTCGCAGGTATTCACGGGCAATACGTGGCAGATGTTCGCCCTATGGTGAGTGTACACGTAACGGTGATTGTTGAAGAAAATGGACGACGTGAATCCGCCCGAAGTGGCGGCGGTGGGCGTTTGGGATACGCTTTCTTTTTAGATCAATCACGTGCGGTGCATTATGCACAAGAAGCCGTACGCGAAGCACTGGTTAATTTACATGCGGACGCGGCACCAGCCGGAACCATGCCGGTGATACTTGGCCCCGGTTGGCCTGGAGTTTTGTTGCATGAGGCCGTAGGTCATGGTCTTGAAGGTGATTTTAATCGCAAAGGCTTATCCGCGTTTTCTGGACGAATCGGTGAGCAAGTGGCTGCGCGTGGAGTCACGGTGGTGGATGATGGGACGCTTGAAAATAGACGCGGCTCTTTATCGATTGATGATGAAGGCACACCGACACAATGCACCACACTTATCCAAGATGGCGTGCTGGTTAATTATATGCAAGACCGACTTAATGCGCGCTTAATGGGCATGAACCCTACGGGAAACTGCCGCCGTGAGTCCTATTCACATGTGCCTATGCCCCGTATGACGAACACTTACATGCTTGCAGGTAATTATCATCCCGATGAAATGATTCAATCCGTGAAGCGCGGGTTGTACGCTGTTAATTTTTCAGGCGGCCAGGTTGATATTACCTCGGGGCAATTTGTGTTTTCAGCAAGTGAGGCGTATTTAATAGAAAACGGTCGTGTAACGCGCCCCGTCAAAGGTGCGACGTTGATTGGTAATGGTCCGGATGTCATGAAAAAAATTAGTATGATAGGTAATGACTTGGCACTTGATCCCGGCATTGGTGTTTGTGGTAAAGACGGGCAATCGGTTCCTGTTGGGGTCGGCCAGCCTACCTTGAAAATCGATAGTCTGACCGTGGGTGGTACGCAGGCTTAAAACAAGCTTACATATCCACGTAATTAGGTCCGCCGCCACCTTCTGGGGCGGTCCAAACAATATTTTGTTTAGGATCTTTGATATCGCAGGTTTTGCAGTGAATGCAATTTGCGGCATTAATTTTTAATTTTGGTTTATTGTTTTCTTGAATGATTTCATATACAGCAGCAGGACAATAACGGGTCTCTGGTGAAGCATACTCAGCATAATTGATGGTTATAGCAAGCTCAGGATTTTTTAATTTTAAATGCGCAGGTTGATTTTCTTCATGATGCGTATTGGTTAAATACACGGATGAAAGTCTATCAAAGGTGAGTTTGTTGTCAGGCTTCGGATAATTTATTTTTGGCGCTTTGCTAGCTTGCATCAGCGTTGTATGATCGGTATGGTGGCTGAGTGTCCAGGGCGTATGCCCTCGTGTGATATACGTCTCAAAGGCAGCATTGGCAAGTCCTGCAAATAACCCATACTTAAATGCTGGACGAATATTACGCGCGGCATAAAGCTCTTTAGCAAGCCATGATTGTTTAAATTGCTTGGTGTAGCTTGTTATCTCAAGGCTGTTTGATGCTTTATCTTGCAATAATTCAGCGCAAGCATCAGCAGCAAGTATACCCGATTGAATGGCCGCATGAATGCCTTTGATTTTAGGGACGTTTAAAAAGCCTGCGGCGTCGCCAACAAGCGCACCGCCAGGAAATGTAAGCTTAGGAATGCTTTGCCAGCCTCCTTCGTTTAAAGCGCGTGCTCCGTAGGATAATCGCTCGCCGTCTTTGAGTAAGTCACGGATAAAAGCATGTGTTTTAAAGCGCTGCATTTCTTCAAACGGGCTGAGCCATGGGTTTGGGAAATCAAGACCGACCACAAAACCAAGAGCGATCTTATGATCGTTCATATGATAGATAAACGAACCACCGTACGTCTTATTATCGAGCGGCCAACCCACGGTATGTACGACTTCACCTAGGTTATGTTTTTCAGGGGTAACACGCCATATTTCTTTAATCCCTAAACCGTAGGTTTGAGGTTGAACGTTTTTTCGTAAGTTAAATTTAGCCATCAGCTGCTGACTCAATTCACCACGGCAACCTTCAGCAAACAACGTCTGTTTTGCGTGCAAATACATGCCTGGTTGGTAATTTGATGTTTTTTCACCTGACTTATTTGTGCCGACAGGACCTGTAGACACGCCATTAATTTCATCTTGATCACCCACAAGCAACTCAGTGGCAGCAAATCCTGAGTAAATTTCGCAGCCTAAAGCTTCGGCTTGAGTTGCTAAAAACCGACCTAGCTCACTGAGGCTGATAATATAATGATGGGTGTTACGCATTTGGGGTGGTGTAGGCAGACGATAGGCTCGCTTTGAGTTTAAAAAATAAAATTTATCGTCAGTAACAGGCGTTTGCAACGGCGCGTCTTGCCAGGTGTCTGGGAGTAAGGTTTTTAAGCTTTTAGGATCAAGCACCGCGCCTGATAATAAGTGAGAACCCACCTGTGCGCCTTTTTCTAAGATACATACGGTGATTTCTTGATTATTTTGCTTAGCTTGTTGTTTAAGGCGAATTGCCGCGGCAAGCCCGGCAGGTCCAGCACCTACAATAATAACATCATAGGCCATCGTGTTATCTTCTTCCTGTTCCATGCGTTAAGTCCTTTTTATAAATTATAATCTACGCAAGCCTTAATAAAAGCGCTTTAATCTCATCAATACGCGCCTCTGACGTTTGTTTATTAAATACATATTTAAGTTTATTCGGACCATCCAATTGATGTTGCTTATATTCGGTTTGAATAAGTTTAATCAGTTTAGCCGAATCTATCTTGGGAGTTTGATTAAATTCAATGCGCGCATGTTCAGTGGAGCCTGCAATACGAACAATGCCGAGTGTTTCAGCTAAAGCTCTGAGGTGAGTGAGCGAAAATAGATGCTTTACGGGCTCAGGCAAGAGACCAAAGCGATCAATAAACTCAATTTGAAGCTCACGTAAGGCCTCAGCATCTTTTGCATGGGTGATGCGTTTATAGAGGGTTAAACGCGTGTGAATATCACCGACGTAATCTTCAGGAATAATCGCACTGATACGCAGCTCGATTTCGGGGCCTTGGGGGGCCGGCGCATTCAGCTCGGGTATTTTGCCTGATTTGAGCGCGTCCACAGCGCGCTCAAGCATCTCCATGTATAAATTAAATCCAATCGCGTGCATATTACCGCTTTGCTCATCGCCCAAGAGCTCGCCAGCGCCTCGAATCTCAAGATCGTGGGTTGCAAGTAAAAAACCTGCGCCTAAAGCTTCAAAAGATGTGATGGCTTCTAAGCGCTTTTTAGCATCCGGTGTGAGTAAATCATCTTTGGGTGTCAGCAAATACGCGTAAGCTTGGTGATGCGATCGCCCTACACGACCTCGGAGCTGATGGAGTTGAGCTAAACCAAAGTGATCGGCTTTATCAATTAAAATTGTATTGGCTGTTGGGATATCAATCCCTGTTTCAATAATTGTGGTACAAACTAAGACGTTAAACCGATGATGATAAAAATCAGACATCACGCGCTCAAGTTCACGCTCACGCATTTGACCATGAGCCAGTTGTACTTTGGCCTCAGGTACTAATTTTTGAAGCTCTTCGGCAATTCGAGCAATAGTCTGTACGTTATTATGTAAGAAGAACACTTGGCCGCCACGTAAAATTTCACGCAGCATCGCTTCACGAATTACCGTGTTGTTTTTCTCTTGCCAAAACGTCTTAATCGAAAGGCGTTTGGCGGGTGGTGTTGCAATCAATGAGATATCACGAATACCCGCCATCGCCATATTCAATGTACGTGGAATAGGGGTAGCTGTCATCGATAAAATATCGACATGTGCACGGAGTGATTTTATTTGCTCTTTTTGTTTCACACCAAAACGATGCTCTTCATCAATAATTAATAAACCAAGATCATCAAAACCAATGCCTTTTTGTAAGAGCTTGTGTGTTCCTATGACCAAATCAAGTTTACCTTGTTTGAGTTTTTCAATGGTGGATGCGGCTTCTTTGGTGGTTTTAAAACGCGAGAGTAGCTCGAGTGTGATTGGAAACTCAGAGAAGCGATCGCGAAATGTTTCAAAATGCTGGCCTGCAAGTAAGGTCGTGGGAGCCAATACACAGACTTGTTTTCCCCCTTGGATGGCCATAAATGCCGCCCGCATCGCGACTTCTGTTTTACCAAAACCCACATCACCGCAAATAAGCCTGTCCATGGGCTTTTCGGCTCCCATATCATCCATAATTGCTTGAATAGCGCGTGTTTGGTCAACCGTTTCATCAAACGGAAACCCTGCAGCAAACTGTTGGTATTCGTGTTGATCGTATTGATGAGCATGGCCTTTGCTGGCGGCACGTTTAGCATGAATCTCAAGTAATTCAACCGCAACATCGTTAATTTTTTCAGCGGCTTTTTTCCGTTCTTTTTGCCATTGATCAGAACCTAATCGATGCAAGGGCGCGTGATCGCTATCAGCGCCTGTATAACGACTTAAGACATGTAACGCGGTAACAGGGACGTAGATTTTATCATCGTTGGCGTACGATAAAATAATAAACTCGCTCACAATGCCTTGGTTTTCGATGGTTTGAAGACCAAGATAACGACCCACACCAAAATCTAGATGAACAAGGGGTGCGCCCACACGAAGCTCGGCGAGATCCCGAATCATGACATTGGGATCAACAGCTCGCGTATTTTTAGCGCGTTGTTGAGGTGTGGATTGCTCAGCAAATAATTGAGATTCTGTGATGATAGAAAGTGCATGTTTGGGTAGTTCGGTGCCTTCATAAAAAGGCCCGACGACAATACCAAGAAGCGTGTCCGTTTCAATAAACGCGGCCCAAGATGCATAGGTTACGGGATGAATTTCTTCTGTTTTTAACAAATCGAGTAAAGCTTCTCGGCGCCCTGTACTTTCCACCATGAAGAGCACGCGATGTTGTGTGGTGTTTAAATACGTACGCAAATTTGTGAGAGGTTTATCAAGTTTTCGGTCGACAGGAATTTTAGGTGCTTCGTGTGTTTCAAAATTAAGATGACTTGTTTTGGTCGACAGCGCTGCGTGCTGCACGCGAATCGGGTTGAAAGGCTTGATATGCGTGAATAATTCAATCGCATTTAAAAAACAGGTTTTGGGTGGCAGGGGTGGGCGCGTTGGGTCAAACTCACGCTGAGTGAAGCGAGTGTTGACATCATCCCAAAATTGCTCTGCGTGTGATTGGACCGACTCGATGAGCGCGATATGAGAGTTTTTAGGCAAATAGTCAAAAAGCGTCGCGGTTTTTTCAAAAAAGAGCGGTAAATAATACTCAATACCATGAGGAAATTCACCGTTACTGACTGATTCGTAAATACTGCACAAGCTTGGATTACCAGAAAATGCTTCTCGAAAAGAGCGCCTGAATTGTGCAATACCCGCTTCGCTCACAGGGCATTCGCGTGCAGGCAAAATACGCACCTGTGCTAATTTTTCGATGGTGCGTTGTGTTTCTGGATCAAATCGCCGAATGCTTTCAATGCGGTCATCAAAGCGTTCTATACGAAACGGTTTGTTACTTCCCATCGGAAAGAGATCTAAAATACCACCGCGCACGGCGAACTCACCGTGTTCAAGTACGTTATTAACCGCTCGATAACCTGCGCTAATTAAACTCTGCCTAAACGGTTCAAGTTCAAATTTTTGATTTTCTTTAAGTATAAGTGCATGGCTGTTTAAAAATTCAGGCGGACACAAACGATGCATCAGCGTGCTGGCTGAGGCAATAATAATTAAATCATGCCCAAGCTGTATTTGACTGAGTACAAAAAGCCGGTCTGAAATAATATCTTGATGAGGAGAAAATTGATCATAAGGCAGCGTTTCCCAGTCAGGAAAAAGTAAAAGTTCTTGCTTTATCGAGCTATGTTTTAATAAAAAGCGTAAATCATCACGTAATTCAGATGCCGCAAGATGGTTTTGCGTGATCAGTATTTTGATCCCCGATATTTTTTGACACCATTCGGCTAATGCAATAGCTAGAGCTGGACCGTGGAGTTGTCCCCAACGCGCTTGGGGAGGGGGAGAATCAGGAAGTAACGTGATAAAGTTCATAAGTATCGTATTAGGCTAAAGCAATATGCAAGCCAGTATACAGCACGTGAAGTGTGGAAAACAGGTTGTTAGATCGATGTGATTGTGCGATTTTCAATCTCAATAAAGAAAATTTAATTTGAACTTTTTTGGAGTGGTTGCATGAATGTAGGTGATTTAGAAGATGCTTTTTTCTCTTTTATTGATTGGTGCACCGCAGAATCTGATGATACGCGCGTCACTTTTTCGGAAGAAAGCCCTGTGTCTGTATCTATAAAAGCTGAAATTATTAAAGAGCATTTAATCGGTGATTGGCAAAATATTCAAGCTAAACTAACGAATTTAAAGTCTGAAATAGGCACGTATAAAGCAACACTTTTAAAATATGTTGTGGGTGTGGATGATAAACATATGCTCGATACAATATGTGAGACAACATCACTAGCCCTTTCTTGTTTACAAGTTGACCATAACCCGGGCTTTGAGGAAGGGTTTGAACATGTCGATTTTGAGGCAAGGATTGCAACATGTGCTAATAATTTACAGTGTGTGGATGAATTACATGTTGAAGGAGCGGGTGGAGCGGATAACGAAGAAAATCGAAGATTATATCAATGCGCTTATTATTTAATTCATACTATTCGAGATTTGTTAGATGTTATGACACGTTTGCTGGGCTATCAAAGTAATAAAAACAATTTAGCAGATAGGTTTATACATCGCCCATTCTTTTTTCAAGTTCCCTATTCACCTCAAGAAGTTATTGATATTCGACAAGCGCGCGATGATTTAAAAAATGTTATTGAGCAGGTTAATCAAAAGCAAGATGCTTTAAATCGTGCTTTACATAAGCAAATTTCTATAGATGAGTGTTCTAATGAGTCTGTTTATTCTGATGATAGCTTTGCTCGAGCTACTCCGCATACGCCTTAAAATAACGCTTTAAACCAAAACCAACACAAAAAGTGCTTTTTTTTAAAACTTAAATAGTGTACTATATCCGCCCTTAGTGCTGTATTTTGCGGCGCAAATGCATTTCGGAGAGTTGTATGCCAATAGATAATAGAGCTAGAAAAAATTTGTCTCCAACACGAGGCCAATTTCCCCCCTCTCTAAATTTTAACGTATCGCCAAAGCACGGAATGAGATTTGTTGAACCAATACCAAGCACCCCAGAATTGGCCGAATTAAATGCAATGATTGATAATCTTGATCCAGCTCAAGTAGAGCCAAAAACCTACCTGGCGATGATTTTAGACGCGCTTTCTGAATTTTATCAAAAAGTTTTAGAATGGATTGATTATCTTACGCCTTCTTATTTTAAATCAGCACCGAAAGAACTTGAGCAGCCATCGACCCTCAGAAATCATTCTTTCCTTCCGGTTGAATCTTTAGGAACAACACCTTCATCAGCAGATGAACATGGTGTAACGGCAAGCGTATAAATTTGAAGTAACATAAGAACACAAAAAGCCCTTCGGGGCTTTTTATTGTGCATTAATTAACAAGCCGGTCATGCTTTTGTTTCTTCTTTGGTTTGATTTCACTCACTCCCGGAGTGTATAATACCAGATCTGAGTGCCGTAATTTTCGGCGAGATATTCTTTCGGAGAGTTGTTATGGAGCGTCAAAATAATAGATATGTGGGAGATACCCTGCCTCCAATGATGGATGAGTCTTTTTACTTACAAGGTGTTGGTAGTTCGCTGCCTAGAGTAGATAAGGATGAGTGCAGTTCGGTTGATAGTTTTTCAGAAGAAGGTGAAAAGAAAGTTACACGTGTTGAAACACTCTCTTCCAGGAATCTCTCTCAAATACACGTTGATGCGTCAGATAATCCAGATAATTCACGTGCAACGCCTCAGGAAGAAACCCCAGAAGAGCCACAGACATACCTAGATATTATATGGAATAAGCTTTGTGAATTCTATGGAAGTGTTTTGGAATGGATTAGTTATTATATGCCAGCTTATTTCACACAACCAGCGCCAGAATCTGAAACACCTTCGGCTTTTAGAAGTAATTCTGTCTTTTCTTCACATTCTTTGGGTGACGACGTTATATTAGGCACGGATGATATGAAAGATAACCTATATTATTAAGTCAGATAAGAACACAAAAAAAGCCCTTCGGGGCTTTGTTATTGCGTGTGAATTATTAATTAATAAGCAGGTAATGCTTTGGTTTTTGCCTTAGCTTGAAGGTAAGCGCGAGCAATCGTGTAAACGTTGTAGACCATCACGCTTAAGAGTAATAAGTGCAGTGATTTTGCGTTGAGATGACTCACAATAGGTAAACCCAGTAATACCCCGACGCAGCCAAAGAAGCTAATAAAAAAAGCTTTTTTAAGCGGAATTTTATCTTGTTTTAGAAAGATATATGTAATCATGGGTTGTTGCATAGCACCTGCGGTGGCCATGATAGGAAAGGCGACGACAGGGGAGATGTTCATTAAGAATAAAACGCCTTGAACCATCGCAAACATTCCAATACCGATGGATGTTAGAGAACCGCATAAGACCATGGCGATAAAGCCAAGAACAAGCTGCCATGAATGTAGAGCCGTGACATCGCCTGCGCGAGGTAGGAGCCCGAGTTGATCGCAGGTTAAGAGAGCGATGATGGCCGTAAAGCAAACAATCATGCTGAGCCGAATGTTTTGCTGATTTAAACGCGTGATCACATACCCACCTAGTATCCCTCCGAGACATGCACCAATGACTAACGTAAGTAATGTGGTTAAATCAACTTGAATGAGTTTCATAAAAAAAATAGAGGCAAGTGTTGCTGGTATCAGCTGAGCACCGTTATTGATAGCCGGAAGCTCTTTGTCTTCAAATGTACCGAATATTTTTGCCATAGCAATCAGGACAACAAAGCTGCCTATGCCTAGCGTGTCGGAAATAAACGCAAGCAGGCCAGTGATGGCGAGTTTAAATTTTTCAGGGCGTGGGATAGGAGCACTGGCAGGTTCTTGATGAAATTTATAGAGCATGGCAAGCACACATGCACCTGATAAGCATATAATAATGAGCATGATAAACTTGATAGCCATCGTACATTCTGCCTTAATAAATAGCACGCAATAATAAGACTTGATAATATACAGTTGGATATGATTTAAGTCAAGATTTTATACAGATAGATTTAAGCGTTGTAACAACGTGTCAGCTCGTTTTTGAATGGTTGTTGTAAAAGGGCTATCGGTTAGATTTGACTGAATTTTTTCTATCATGCTCATCGTTTCTTTTCGAACAAGGGCTTTAGATAAACGCGCTGCTTCGGCCATTTGCATGATATGTCGTGGATACAAGACATCAAAATTATATTTACTGCCTATTTTCATGGCCATTTTTGTAGCAAGTTCTGGATAGTAAACAGTTGAGATCATGTCATAAAAAGGTGCTAAACGCGTGTTGTGCTGGTCATATAAGATTGAAAAGTTTTTGCCATGTGCATCGTTATTGCCGATGATTAAATTAAATAATACCCCCTGTAATAAAGCTTTAATATCTAAGACAGGTAGTGTTGATACGTTTCGAATAAGCCGAAAACATGAGGCTAAATCAGGCCCACCTTCACGCTGGTATTTCATTTCGGGGATAATACCCAGCGCTTGGCAAAAATCTTCTTGATGTAAGCGCTGGATCTCATGATGATTGTTGATGCGATCATAGCGCTTAATGAGTAAGTAAGGTTGCTTGTTCGCGTAATGTAGTGCCGCTTCGGCTGTATTCAAGCCTATTTTTCGTGCTAAATTCAAACAAAAACATTCGTTTTCTATCAGAGAAAGAAAATCTTTATTCATCGGTTTAAGTATGTGCGTGCTGGGTGCGCCGTTGATGGGTATGGAAATCTGATGGTTGACGAGGGCTACGGCGAGCTTATCTTGCGCGCCTGCAAGTGATAAACGAATACCGTCTTCACCTACGAGCATGGGTTTTTGATGCATGGTATCTAAAATATTGGCCAGGGCCCGCTCATCGAGCGCGCGGTATTCTGGATGTAAATTGCTTGGTGTTACAGAGGATGGTAATAAACTCACAGCGCCAGCACATTCGCCGCCTATGGCTGATAATAATGCAAAATCGTTTTTTTCACTGATGCCAAGTTGCCGGGCAATGGATGCACGCAAATGCGCCTCGGGTAAGATACCGCTAAAATAAGGACGGCATTGTTTTGCGTCGAAAGCGTCCGCTTGTAACGGGAGTGATTGGGATAACACGAGATTTTGTTTATTGCTGGCGTAGGCGGGGGTATAAGTAAAGGCCATATCACCCTGTGAATCAATCGATAAGCATCCAATCAGGGTTTGGTGTAAGTACACATCAAGTTTACGATCCACGGGAATTAACCTCCGGGCTTGCGAGGGTGCATTGGATATTCAAAACTTGCAAAATATCTAATATTTTGCCTATCTGGCAGGTAGTTTTGCCTTGCTCTAATTCAATAATAAAGCGCAAGCCTGTACCGGCAGCGAGTGCTAGATCACTTTGCGTTACACCGAGCTGTTTTCGTGTGCTCCGAATCGTGTGGCCTATGTCTTGTGTGGATTGGATTAACGTAATCATAAACCTGCTCTTTTATTCCCGTACGGTAATTTTAGGTATGTTTTTTGATTAAAGCAATAAAAAATCCCGATCGGGAATAAATTAGTATAATGTATTGATTTCTGTTGGTATGTTCCCGTTCGGGAATAATTCTTTCTTTTGGTTGTTAATTATTTAGAGGCCGCATAGAGGGTTGTGGCTACAGCGACAACAGCGGCTACGCCTGCGGCACAGGTCAGCATGTTATTCTTACTAAAAAATCCGCCAGCCATGTCATAGCTTCGGCTGAACGTTGCCTCCACCGGCTTAATGCTATCATCAACGCCTGAAGTTGAGTGGATATATGATTGGGGCATTAATGCTTGTAGATTAACGACAAAGTCGTCAGTTTGTTGTAAGCCAAAAGTTATCACATGGTTAGCCTCGTTTTTTTGTATAAAAAAAGTAATGGGCTCATTTGAATTTAAAGATAAATGTTTTAACTGCTGTTGCAACACATCTTCGTCTAAAGCGCGTGCTAATTCAATTTGGAACGTATCCCAGTCAAGAGAACCACAAACATCATCGAAAAGCTCATCGATACTAAGATTATCTAAGAACGCTTCAAATGCCATTTCGATTTTAAGCTCTACGTCATAGCTAAAATCATGATCATGCAGTTCAACTGAATCATGCGCTGTTAAGGTGATTTCTGAATAGCTCATAAGCTGGCTCCCTCAGGCAAATGATTTGGCGGAGAGAGAGGGATTCGAACCCTCGATACGGATTAACGTATACACACTTTCCAGGCGTGCGCCTTCAGCCGCTCGGCCACCTCTCCGGTACATCGATGGCAAGGGTATAATATTATGTAAAAATAATCAACTAAAAATCAGCTATACTATAACTAGTTGATGTAGATGTAGGGGTATATTGATATGTTAAAACAACGTTGGGTATGGGGTTTGGCTTTAAGTGCTTTATTATTTGCTCCGGGAGCGATGGCATTTCCGTGCTTTATTACAATTGCCAAAGACAGTTGCTGGACAAATTATACGGTCATGGTTGATGTGATGGATGTGGAAAACAATAATATTCTAGCGAAGGTCGTGATTCCTAAAGGCGAGTCTTGGTCGAGAGCTCGATTTGAGGCAAAAGCAAAGCAACATCTGATACTTAAAGCTACGTTTAAACCAGCATTTTGGAAGTCAGAAGAAAATAAAATTTATTATGCGAAGCGGTACTGGCATTTACCTGATGCAATTGAAGGAAAGACCACTGCGGTGAATGTAAGCGCTTGTTATCCCAAAAGTTTTTCGGGTGTTCCATTGCCTCCCGAAGCTAATTCAAAATGTGCTTGCTCTAAACCAGACATACCAACAGCGCTGGATTAATCGTGTGCGTTAGCTCGCGGATTTGTGTAGCACGCTGTAAAAAAATCCATCCATCGAGGCTTCCCCTGGAAAAATTTGCCAGCCAGACCCTGTGGCATGTCCCCAGGGTTGCTGTATTGATGATGGCTTGCAATCTGCGTGGTTTGTAACAAAATGCGCAATTTGACGCTCGTTCTCTTCAGGAAGAATGCTGCACGTGGCATAAACAAACACACCACCTGGAGCCAGAAGGGGCCATAATGCTTCGAGTAGCGCTGCTTGAGTTTTTGTAATCGCTTGAATGTCTTCGGGCGTACGTAAAAATTTAATATCTGGATGGCGACGAATAACGCCTGTAGCAGAACACGGAGCATCGAGTAAGATACGGTCAAACAAGATGCCATCCCACCATGAGGCCGTATTTTCGGCGTCACCAGCGATAATCTCAGCGCGCGAATCAAAACCCAGGCGCGCTAAATTTTCACGCGTACGTGTCAGGCGTTTCGGCTCAATATCTAAGGCAGTACAAGCAAGAAGTTCAGGTTCTTTTTCAAGAATATGGCAGGTTTTACCCCCTGGGGCGCAGCAGGCATCAAGAACGCGCAACCCCGGTTTAAGATCAAGTAAGTGCGCTGCAAGTTGAGCAGCACCATCTTGTACTGAAACATCACCGGTTTTAAATCCTGGAAGATCGTAAACATCGCAGGGCTTATCGAGGATGAGTCCATGCGTGGTATGTTTAATCGGTGCTGCAGTAATATTTATATGTGCAAGTTGTTCTTGATAATTTTTAAGACTCGTACGTTGGATATTGACTCGTAAGCTCATCGGAGGATGCGCATCACCTTCACGAATAATCGCTTCCCAATGATCAGGCCAAACTTTTTTCAAGCGACCGAGTAACCAGGCAGGATAGTTGTAGCGATAATCAGCATTATTTTCGGCTTGTTTATCGAGCGCTTCTTTTTCTCGACAATAACGACGTAACACAGCGTTGATGAGGCTTTTGGCCCAGGTTGTTTTTTTTGTATTGAGTAGCGCTACGGTCTCGTGAACCACAGCATAATCAGGAAGATCTAATTCACGAAGTTGATATAAACCCATGAGCAGCGTGATCCAAATATTAAGATTTTTAGGTGGTTTTGTAAGTAATTGTTTAGCTAACGCATCGAGGCGAAAATAATGCCGACATACGCCAAAGCATAGTACTTTAGCAAACGGTGTGAGTTCGGTTTGGAGGTGCGACAACGAGTGGCCGTCAGCTAGTACTTCTTGCAAAGCGGCCAGTGCTAATTGACGCTCGTTTAGATTCTGATTCTGATTTTTATTTTGTTTTTGTTTTTTTGTTGTTAGATTTGTCATTGAAGCTTGAGACCTGGGTAAAGTGTATTCTTTCTGGCATTTAGCCAATTAGAAACTGAGAGGGCTTTTCCGCCAGCAAATTGAATGGTTTTAACACATAATACACCTTCGCCGGTTGCAACGAGCATGCCTGAGGCATCAAGAGACAGTATACTGCCAGGTTCGGCATCGGTTGATTGAGGTAGCGCGCGTGCTTGATGAACACGCAGTGTTTGTTCACCGGCTTCAGTTCGAGCAATGGGCCAGGGATTAAACGCACGAACTTGGCGCTCAATATCAATGGCGGGTTTCAGCCAATTAATAATGGCATCCTGCTTTGTAATTTTAGGTGCATAAGTTGCAAGTTCATGATTTTGAGCAATTGGATGAGCGCGGTTTTCGGCGAGAGCATTTAACGTTTCGAGTAACGCTGCGGGTGCTAATTGAGCTAACGTATCATGTAAACTACTTGCAGTGGCATCGCCAGGTATCTGGCACGTCGCATGCGTGAGCATAGGCCCTGTATCCATACCTGCATCTAATTGCATGATGGTGACTCCTGTTTCGGCGTCACCGTGCAGTAAACTCGCTTGAATAGGGGATGCGCCACGCCAATTTGGCAAAAGAGAAGCATGTACGTTGATGCAGCCAAGCCGTGGAATATCAAGTACCGCTTGGGGTAAAATTAAACCGTAAGCAATCACGACGAATACATCCGGCTTAAGCGCTCGAAGCTCGTCTTGGGCTTCTTGATGTTTAAAATTTAGCGGCTGATATACGGGAATTTGATGTTCTTCAGCCCATTGTTTTACTGGAGACGCTTTCATGCGACGACCACGACCCGCAGGACGGTCTGGTTGTGTGTAAATAGCTGATAGATGATGCTTGGATGCAGCAAGTGCATCCAAAGCAGGGCAGGTAAACTCGGGCGTTCCTGCAAAAACAATATTTAATGATGTTGAAGGGGTCATAGATAGGCTTATATTTAATGCTGACGTTTAAATTTATCGAGCTTTTTCTTCGCCATGGCGCGCTTAAGTGGCGACAAGTGATCAACAAATAACTTACCGTTGAGGTGATCTATCTCATGCTGAAAACAGTGGCTAAGCAAGCCATGACCTGTCATTTCAAATGTTTTTCCAAAGCGATCTTGCGCTCGGACAGTCACCGTTTCGGAGCGCGTCACCGTATCAAAAGCACCAGGAACGGATAGGCAACCTTCTTGTGATTTGACCGATCCGTCAGATGCGATAATCTCTGGATTAGCGAGCACCAGCTGTTGACTTTTATCACCGATCACGTCAATCACCGTGAGCATGATGTTAAGACCGATTTGAGGTGCAGCGAGCCCCACGCCGTTGGCGTGATACATGGTTTCAAACATGTCGTTGATTAAAATCTCAAGTTTTTCATCAAATACTTCTATTGGAGCATTTTTTTGCCGTAAGCGTGCATCAGGGAGGTAAATGATTTTATGTATAGCCATATAAAGCAAAGCCTCAAAATATGTAAATAATAGATGACAATAGAATACGCTAATTATACAATAAATCGTTGCTTCACAGCAATGAATTAGCTAGTACCAGCCTTTATTGGATATTACACGGATGACATAACGGATTAAATATGAATAATAAACATGCTCTATTGGTGTTAAATCGCCTACCCAATGTTGGGCCGCGAACCATTGCAAAACTTTTGCGACGTTGGCCTGATGCTCGAACCATCTTTAATTTATCTAAAAAAGATCTGCTTCATGCCGGTGTTCCTGAGCGTCTTGCTGGCGTACTGGTGAGTGCAAAACCACATATCATTGAGGCCGATTTGCGTTGGCAAGAAGCGCATAACCAGCATATATTAACCTGGCTTGATACAGCGTATCCAGCTTTATTAAAAGAAATACCTGACGCACCACCGGTACTGTATGCTTGGGGTGATATAGGCTGCCTTGAAGGGCCAAAACTTGCGATGGTCGGTACACGTACGCCCTCGATTGGTGGGGCTGAAACAGCCTGGCAATTTGCGCGAGACCTGGGAGGGCAAGGCGTGACAATTGTTAGTGGGCTTGCACGAGGCGTTGATGGCGAGGCACATAAGGGTTGTCTTGCCGGTCAAGGACAGACCGTTGCCGTATTAGGAACCGGAATTGATTGCATTTATCCTCGGCAACATGCAAAATTAACGGAAGAGATTAAAGCAAAAGGGCTTCTTTTGAGTGAGTTCCCTCTGGGAACACCTCCTGCAGCTGGACATTTTCCACGCAGAAACCGCATTATTAGCGGTTTGTCTGATGCAACACTTGTTATCGAGTGCTCGCTTAAAAGTGGTTCTTTGATTACAGCACATTTGGCTTTGGAGCAAAATCGTAATGTCATGGCATTACCCGGGTCGATTCATAACCCCGAGGCAAAAGGATGTCATGCTTTACTGCGGCAAGGCGCTGCATTGGTTACCTCGACGCAAGAGGTTTTAGAAGAACTCTGTGTTGAACGCAGGTTTGAGGAAATGAGTAAAGATGTTCGTCCCTTAGAAGGGGAATCGGGTTCCCTGATCGCGTATATTGGTTTTGATGTTACCACCGTAGATAAAATTGTGGATCGAAGCAGTTTACCGGTTGAGGATGTGATTAATGATCTGGCAGAATTAGAACTTCTGGGGCACGTCAATGCCGTCCCTGGAGGCTACATAAGGTGTAAACGATGAAAGATAATTTACTCGAGATGTTGCTTACCTTGTTTGAACAAACATTAACACACTTAAAAGAAGCGTCTACTCCAGAAGCGGCTAAAGACTCAGAGTTAGATACAGCGCACGTACTAAAGCGACAAGCCAATGTTGAAGTTTCTTCAACTACAGGTAAAAAAACGACGCTTGAAATGCTTTGGTTTCGTTCAGCAAGCAATCAAAGTGAGCGTATTTTCACGCATGAAGAACAGATAAGATTCACCCGTGCGAGCCATCAATTATTGAAAAAATTAGACCGATTGGGTGTACTTTCTTCTGATGCGATGGAATTTGTTATCAATCGCTTGATGTTTTCCGAATCTCGCTTTATTAATTTACAAGAAACTAAATGGGCTGTGCGGAATACGCTGGCGGAGAATTTACCTTCTTCACAATTGGCTTTTTTAGATCTCGTTTTATATCAAAAAGAAGACGGTTTACCGCTGCATTAATTAAAAAAAGGTTTAATCTGCATGAGCAAACACTTAGTTATCGTTGAGTCACCAGCAAAAGCCAAAACGATCGAAAAATATTTAGGTAAAGATTACCATGTATTGGCCTCATACGGTCATGTTCGTGATTTGCCAGCTAAAAAAGGTTCGGTGAATCCAGACGCAAATTTTGCAATGAAGTATACGCCGATTGAGCGAAATGCGAAGCATGTCGAACGTATTGCAAAAGCAATGAAACGTGCAGACTCACTTTTGCTCGCGACTGACCCTGATCGCGAAGGTGAAGCTATTTCATGGCACGTACATGAATTAATGAAAGAACAAAATTTATTAGAGGGAAAAACAGTTCAGCGCATTGTTTTTAATGAAATCACAAAATCAGCGATTCAAGATGCGATAAAAAAACCACGTGATGTCTTAATGGATATGGTCAATGCGCAACAAGCTCGACGCGCATTAGATTATTTAGTAGGTTTTAATTTATCACCGTTATTGTGGAAAAAAGTACGCCCTGGTTTATCCGCAGGACGTGTTCAAAGTCCAGCATTACGCTTGATTGTCGAGCGTGAAGAAGAGATTGAGCGTTTTGAAACTCAAGAGTATTGGCGTCTTCAAGCACTTTCTGAAAGCAAAGGCGTGCCGTTTGAAGCACGTCTTACGCATTATAAAACAGAAAAGTTACAGCAGTTTACCGTAAATAACACCGAACAAGCACATAGTATGCGAGATGTTTTATTGGCAGAAGCCAAAGGCGCTTTGCGTGTTGAAAGTGTGGATAAAAAACAACGTAAACGAAAACCAGCAGCTCCGTTTATTACCTCAACACTGCAACAAGAGGCCGCTCGAAAATTAGGCTTTACAGCCCGTAAAACCATGACCGTGGCACAGCAGTTATATGAAGGGATTGATGTGGGCTCTTCGGGTACCGTGGGTTTGATTAGTTATATGCGTACAGACTCCGTACACTTAGCATCCGAAGCGTTAACCGAAATTCGTGCTTATATCCAAGAGCGCTATGGTGCTGATAATTGCCCTAAAGATATACGAGTTTATAAAACAAAATCTAAAAATGCACAAGAGGCGCATGAAGCCATTCGTCCGACTGATATTCAGCGTGCTCCCGAAGCCGTGCAAGCAGCATTAACGCCCGATCAATTTAAACTGTACGGGCTTATTTGGAAGCGTACCTTAGCTTCTCAAATGGTCGATGCAATATTAGATACCGTTGCCGTCGATTTTGTATGTGGTGAAGGCCATCGTTTTCGTGCCAATGGTTCAACCCTTGTTTTTCCTGGATTTCTTTCGGTTTATGAAGAAGGAAAGGATGATGCCAAGGCTGATGACCAAGGTGGTGATACAAAACTTCCCGCGTTTGAAGTCGGAGAATCGGTTACGTTATTAGATATTCGTCCAGATCAGCATTTTACCGAGCCACCACCACGGTATTCAGAAGCTAGCTTGGTTAAAGCGCTCGAAGAATTTGATATAGGACGCCCATCAACGTACGCATCGATTATTCATACATTGCAACAGCGCGAATACGTTACCGTGCTTAAAAAACGTTTTACACCGACGGATGTTGGTCGCGTTGTCAGTAATTTTTTAACCAAATATTTCACGCGTTATGTGGACTATCAGTTTACAGCACAACTTGAAGATACGTTAGACGCGGTCGCCCGGGGTGAAAACGAATGGATTCCCGTGCTCGAAAACTTTTGGAAGCCTTTTGTTGAACAAATTCATGCCATTGATGAGCAAGTTCAACGTAAAGATGTAACAACAGAAGAGACCGACGACAAGTGTCCTAAATGTGAAAAGCCTTTGGCTATTCGTCTAGGAAAACGTGGTCGTTTTATCGGATGTACCGGGTATCCTGACTGTGATTACACCCAAGATATGAAAGGTGGTGAAACATCACCCGAGCCTGAAGTGGTTGAAGGACGTGAGTGCCCGCAATGCGCCAATCCGCTCCATATTAAAACAGGTCGATATGGCCGGTTTATTGGTTGTGGTGGTTATCCTAACTGTAAGTTTATTGAGCCACTTGAAAAACCGGCTGATACAGGTGTGCTTTGCCCGAAATGTGATGCATCAACATTGCTGAAGCGTAAATCACGACGAGGAAAAGTATTTTATTCGTGCGCTAAATATCCTAAATGCGACTATGCATTATGGAATGAGCCTATCGATAAACCTTGTCCTCGATGTGCGTGGCCTTTGCTCACCATGAAAGAAACCAAGCGCTCGGGTAAGCAAATTCTGTGCCCTAAAGAAGGCTGTGATTTTATCGAGAAAGTGGAAGAATAATACACTTCATTTTATCTTTATATGCCCTATCGGGCACCGTCTCCCTGCCTTGGGAGGCGGTTTTTAATCAAAAACACTCGGAGTTACAAGATGTACACCAGACGTATGTTAAAGTCTAAAATTCATCGTGCGCGCGTCACGCATGCCGATTTAAATTACGAAGGCAGCATTACTTTATCACCCGAATTACTCGAAGCAGCTGATTTATTACCCAGCGAAGCGGTTCATATATGGAATGTGACGGCAGGAACGCGTTTTGAGACCTATACAATAGAAGGCAAGTCCGGCTCCAGTGCTGTTTGTGTTAACGGTGCTGCAGCACGTTTGGTCGCGCCTGGTGATTTGATTATTATCGCGTCGTTTATTGATATTCCTAATGCTGAATGCCGAGCCTTTAAACAAAGCATTGTGTTTGTTGATGAGAATAATCAAATCAAAGCATTGCGCCCAGAAATAGCTGCTGATTTAGCTTGTGTGGATTAAGTCTTAAGCCACCGGTTTTTTTTGACATGCTTTGTGTGAGCTATCATCTGTCGCAGACACATCCACCGGATTTTGTTGCCCCCAGTGAGCCCAGCGGTTTGCAGGGGCCGCAATGATTTGATGCGAAGAGAGTTCATCCAAACTATCGTTAAAACAACCAGTAAGAGCCAATCCACTGAATAAAAACACCATCCATTTCATGTTGTATCCTTCTTAGAGCTCAATTAAGCAATTAGAAAAAGTTTATAGGATTTAAAGCAGCTTTACCAATCGTAAGCTTGTGTATTTGGCACAATTTTAGTTATTATAGTTAGTGATTAAAAAAAGGATTTTTTTATGCTCGAAAAATTACGAGTGGGCCGCATACTCAGCTTTTTTCTAATTTTAAGTTTTGTTCATACAGTATCAGCAGGCACGCCTGTATGGTCATTTACGCCATTAACCGCAACGACGGTATCTGTTCCGATTACGGGCACGGCGACCGTGCAATATAAAATTACGAATCAATCACCCAAAACACACGTTCTTAATATGCGAAGCTTACCTGGTGTGACCCAATTAACAACAGGAGTGGGTGCCTGCAGCAATCCGTTTACACTCACCGGGAATGCCTCATGTACGCTTTCATTACATGTAAGCGGTAGTGAACTTACATCGTCGATAAGTAACGGCCCACGTGTGTGCGAACAGGGTTCAATATTACAATGTTATCAACCATCGCCGGAGGATATGTTACATGTGACCACGCTACCTGTAACGCGCGCTTATGTGGGTGATGGAAGTAATACTTTATGGCAATGTCCCATAGGTTCAAATGGCGATTTTAGTGGAGATTGTACTGCACACACCAACTCAACAGCACCGGGTTTTATACGAACAATATTTGCGACACCTTATACATTTTTGGAGAATACTTATCTTTATGTTACAACATTTAGAAATGAAGTATGGCAATGCCAAATCAACTCAAGCGGCGAATTTGATGAGGCCTGTGTAGCATTAGTAGATACAATCACACCCAATTTTACTGGCTTTGCATTACAGGCAACCTTCAAAGTATTTTCAGGTACGACGTATGCCTATATCACTAATTATTCTGATATCGTGTGGCAATGTACAATGAGCTCAAGCGGTGAATTTGTTGGGAGTTGTACTGCATTAACGAATACGTCGCCATTTTATAGAACACAAACTCTAACGTTTAAAACATTTTCTGGTGTTCTGTATGCCTATATATCGGATTTGTCAGATACGCTGTGGCAGTGCCCTATGAGTGAAACGGGGGACTTTGCTGGTGAATGCACGGCATTAACCAATAAGAACCCAGCTGCTTTTAATCAAACGATTAATGCCACTTTTCATACATTTTCCGGAACGACATATGCTTATGTTGCTGATCATTCAAATATTTTATGGCAATGCCCCATGAATGCGGCGGGAACCTTTGCTGATGACTGCACGGCATTAACCAATACGACTTCGCCGGCATTTAAGCGGACGATTAATGCTACGTTTAATACGATTAATGGTGTTACGTCTTCTTACATAGGTGATTTATCAACAAACATATGGCAATGTACCATGACCTCCACAGGTGGGTTTGATGGAGGTTGTACGGCCCGTGAGAATACAACATCTCCGGGTTTTTACGAAACGAGAGGACCTACGCTTTATTAAAGCAAAAGTAATTAATTTTTGATATTTAATAAGAAGGATTGTTTGTATGGATGATTTGTTATGTATTGACGCTCAACTACATGATGACGAACGCATGATACGTGATAACGTTGCGCGCTTTGTTACAAACGATGTGATGCCTCATATTACCGAAGCGTTTGAAAAAGCCGTTTTTCCTGAAAAATTAATACAACAAACAGCTGATCTAGGACTGTTAGGTCTTACCTTACCTGAGCAATACGGTGGTTCGGGTGCGTCTTATGTTGCTTATGGCTTGGTGTGCCAAGAGCTCGAACGCGGTGACAGCGGCTTGAGAAGTTTTGTTTCTGTTCAAAGTTCATTATGCATGTACCCGATATTTCGTTATGGCAGCGAAGAACAAAAAATGCGATTTTTACCTAAAATGGCAAAAGGTGAGCTTATTGGTTGTTTTGGTCTAACAGAGCCCAATGCCGGTTCAGATCCTTCGGGCATGCATACCTATGCTAAAAAAGTAAAAGGTGGGTATTGTCTCAACGGGTCAAAAATATGGATTACAAACGGTAACATAGCAGATGTTGCCGTTGTTTGGGCCAAAACCGATGAAGGTATTCGAGGTTTTTTAGTTGAAAAAGGTTTTAAAGGCTTTACTTCGAAAGAAATGAAATTAAAAATGTCATTACGTGCGTCACTTACGGGTGAGTTATTTTTTGATGATGTATTTATTCCAGAAGAAAATTTGTTACCCGGAAGCAAGCGTGGTTTAGGTGCGGCCTTGAGTTGCTTGAGTCAGGCACGTTACGGGATTGCTTGGGGTGCCATGGGCGCTGCGAAAGCGTGTTTTGATCTAACGCGTGATTATTTAATTGAACGTAAGCAATTTAATCAACCGCTGGCAGGCTTCCAGCTCATTCAAAAAGATTTAAGTCTGATGTATACCGAAATTATGAAAGCTGATTGCATGAATCTGTATATAGGACGATTAAAAGAAAAAGAACGCGAGAACCCAGCCATGATTTCTTTAATTAAAGGCAACTCATGTCGCGAAGCACTTAAAATTGCGCGTATGTGTCGGAATTTATTGGGAGCGAATGGCGTCAGCCTGGAATACTATGTGATTCGTCATATGTTAAACCTTGAGTCGGTGTTTACCTATGAGGGAACGGATAACGTGCATTTATTAACGCTAGGCCGTCATATCACAGGAATAAATGCATTTAGCTCTTGATTAGTTTTGAGTGAAACCGGTATGATTCATGAAAGTCGGGGCGTGGCGCAGCTTGGTAGCGCACTAGCATGGGGTGCTAGGGGTCGAAGGTTCAAATCCTTCCGTCCCGACCAGTTCAGCATTCGGCGCAGTAAAGAACGTAAGCTGATGTTCTGAAACAGCAGGTGTTTCAGCTGATGTAGTATTATTCTGATAGCTATAATAAGCTTTATTGGCGAGTTCGCATGCCACAACGGTTGTAAAGCCTAACAAGACGGTTGTCATTGCCATGTGAAAGAATATTAGGTTTAGGAGCAAGAGCCCAATAAATCCCGTGATAAGTTTTTGTGCGTACTCTAATGCGGATGCGTGGGTTATCCAGAAGCTTGGGGCCACTTCTGCACGAAATGAATCTTTCGGTTGCATCTGTGTTGAAGATATCACTTCATGCTCTAATTGGCTGGTGGTTATAGTAAAAACAGTTTTTAACTGCTTGTAAGCCTCTGCTTGACGCGCGGCTTTGCGCTCATAGTTGAGTTGAAAATTAGTTAATATAATGACGGCAGGGTGTTGTTTTTCATCAAGCAAGCTTAAAATTTCTGAACAACTAATATCATCAGGTAATTGAGATAAAAATTTAAAACTCTCAGGATGCGCGAGGCATTTGATTAAACCGTAGATGCTTTGAATATTGAATGTTTTGAATGTATTAATTAAACGTGGGGATAATTTGCTTATTTTTTCACGGAAAAGCACAAGATCAACCTGTGGTAACAGTGATTTGATGCCGTCACCCTGCATAAACAGCATGAGAAAATCAACGATAATATCGGACTGCATGACCGATGATAACGGCTTATCTCGGTGCGGCTGTAAGATGTTAATAAAGAGCTTAATAGACGCCATGCTTTGAGTAAACGACGCTTCATCTTGACTGCATTTTTCAAGCAATTTTATGAGGCCAGCGTTATCAATAAGAGGTTCAAATTTTTCTAAGCATTGGCCAATGGTCATGTGTTCAAAGCCTTGATTGAAGAGGTTCTCAACAAACCAGCTCAGTATCGCCATGATGTCATCAACACAGGCTACAAATTGTAAATAATCTGAGTTGGAATGAGCACATGTTGTTTTGGCAGCCTTGAGCATGACGGCTTTAATCGCAGGCATAATCATGATATTAATTACAATTTGAACAGGGCCTAAAACAAGGTAACCACCGTAACGATTGGCCTGCTTCGTGACCGATAAAAACGTCATGAGTCGATTAAATTTTGTGATGCATGCTTTAATTCTTGCGTCTTCAAGATCAGGCAACGTTAAATCATCCCATCGCTTATCTTTAAATACAGATTTTATGTTAGAAAGGTATTCGAGTGCATAACTATTAAGGTCTTCGGTTTGTAGAAACCAATGACTGTAAGGAATGTCTTTTAACAAGGTTGTGCATGCGTGCAGACTGTTCTGTGCTTCAAGGTGATAGGCGTCTAAATTATCAAACATACGGTGAATAGATAATAAATTTAAAACGGATGTCATGAAAGGCTGTTGTTTATTTAAATAAGGCTCAAATTCTGCTGACCATTGATCGGCCATGATTATATGCTGCCGCATGTCTTTATTACCGACCGTTTTCCAGAGCAAAGATAAAACATCACTAAGCGCGGTTAATTCAGAGGCTTGTAAGGTATGGTTATCACGAAATACCTCAAAATGCTGTAATTCAACAAGCATTTCAACCGGTTGGGTATGCTTTTCGTGATCACTTGGTAACCAGGAGTCGAGTATGTCTTGATACCCTTGAACAAGTGCGGTTAAATATTGAGCGTTATTAAGTTCAGCATATTGCTTTTCTGAAGACTCAGAGAGCGCGTGAATGGTTTTATAAAAACATGTCTGGTCAATTAAGCTGTATCCCATGCCATATTGAGGTTCTAATAAACGCTCAGCAGATGATTTGAGAGCCATCAGTTTTTGAATAGCCAAATGATGCGTGATTTCCCATGTTCTCGATTTTAAACGCGCTTGCTGTTGGGTTAGTGCAACGTGTTTTTGGTGCTGGGCATAACGAAGGTTGATATTATTTGTGTCTGCAGGTTGCAATGCATCTTGATCAATAATCGAGATAAATTGCCCGGGTTTTCCATTCCGACCTGTACGCCCACGAAATTGTCTTAATTCATCCGCTGTGATATTTGTTGCGCAATTGATCACTAACAACGTTTCTTCGCCTGCTGGTTGAATATCTGTACCAATCCCTAAGCTCGGAGTTGTTACGGTGATTTGAGCGGCTTGCCCCGCAGCTTTAACAATCGCTTGCTCGTTCAGATGCCCTGATGCGTATCCCGTATATTCACGTACAGGCCAATGCTGTTTTAACTCCGCGGCAAGTGCCAGCATTTCTTTGGGGGAGTCGGTTAAGATCAAAATAGGTTGTGTTGGCGCTGTGTTTTTATGAGTTTTAATAAAGTTGATTACAGCCTGTTGCTGTTCCAAAATTCCAGGTGTAGCCAATAGACCTAAATCTTGAATACGGTGCGTGTAAAACGTGGGGTATGTATAGGCTCTCAAACCAAATTGATGATAAAATTCTTTAAGTTCAATCGGCCCGCCAGCAGTACCTGTTAATCCTACTATTCGACCACCGTTCTTAATATAATAATCAAAGAAATTTTTTGCACTGAGCGTCATAATGGTGTCAGCATGAGGCTGAATGGGATACGGAGATTCTGTTTTTGCCTGTGTATTTAAATGCTCATGCAATAACCATTGGACAAAACGGCCATAACTAATATTAGGTTGCGGTCGTTTTGTGCCTGAATCAAGTATCGGTGCCGCATACGATGAACGCGCTTTCACAATCGGTAAAAAATCCACGTTTTCTTCTAAAATATCAGGCATACGAGCACTGTCGAGAAGCATGGTGAGCACGTCATAAGGAATTTTTTTAACAAAATCTAACAACTTTTTCGGCCTGCCTTGTAGCTCAAGGTAATATTTAAAGTTTTCTACATCATCAGCCTCATCACATGCATTATCGAGATACAGTTCTTTTTCTTGAACAAAGGCCAAAAGATCGGCATAAACAATACGCCATGAATCAATATCCAGATAGATATTGTTTAATATAGCGGCTAAACGATACTGAACACTGGTGGTGAGTGCGACGTGGATCTCATCGCAAAGTAATAATGTCTTTTTAGGTAAATCTTCATGACGTAGCGCTTTAAAAACGCGAAAAAATGAAAAGTCAGCCGGTGTAGATGCATTAATACCGTGTTCAACATAAGCTTCTTTAGGGCTCTTGGCTTGAATCATCTCGCCACCACACGCAATACCAAGATATAAATACAGGGGTTGAAATGCATGTAAACCATCGCGTACTAATTGCTCATTTTCTGTAGCAAAGTCAACGGTTTGGTCAAGACTACCTACAACGCCAAGCATCGCCGTAATCATACTTTTACCTTCACCGGTTTGTACTTCGTTAATCATATGCTCGGTACGACGCAACGTATTCAACACGCAGATGATTTGTATATCTCGTGGAAAATAACCTGTAGTTCGGTATATTGCCTCGCAGCATAATGCTAATAGCATGAGGCGGTAGGCTTGTTGTTGAGTATCTGAAAGCTCTAAGTTATTTAATTCGGTTTTTATTTTTTGGACTACGAGTTGCATCTGTTGCATGCTCAATTGATGAACCGTATCTTGATCAAGCACCGGTGTTGTGAGCATATAAGCCATCATGGTTTCAAAGTCTTTCATCAAGGTATACTGAACATCACGATCAAAAATATGATCATCATCTTCTTCTTGCCATGATTTTTGTTTTACCTGGGAAATTTTGTGTATAACCAACGCCTTATCATACGTAAAGCGTTCTAAACGCGTCATGAACCGTTCTTTTTCATATAAAGCCAATGCTATGGATAGATCAGGCGCTTTTAATATGGTTTCAATTACTTCAGCATCGCATTGATAAATATGAACAAAAAGTGCTAGTTGCTGTAATTGACTCACCGAGCACCGAGCCAATATCTTCAAGGCATCAGCTAAAGCTATATTTTGTTTTAATAGGCTGATTATCACGGTTATTACATAAGCTCGTGTATCTTGATTTATCTCATTCAAACCATCATGAAGTGCTTGAAGATCGACGTGATGTGCAAGTAGATAATCAACACAATCCAACGGTAGTTGGTGTGCATTCATGAGGCTACATAATTGATTTAGATATTCATCAGATAAGTTTAAACAGCGATCTAACAAAAGCATTTGATTGGGTAAGTAAAGCTGTTGTATCAACGTGTCAAAGATCATGACCGCTTGTTGCTCTTCGGTATCGATGAGTTTTTCACATAAAAACAGTAGTTTTTCAATGTTTGGATCTAGGGGAGTTTCCAACCAAATCGCATATGTTTGTTCTATTAAATATTTTTTTGTTGATAATACAGATAACACGTCCGGTGCATAGGTATCTAATAATTTTAAAAAGGAGATCCCGTCAGCGTGATTTAATAAATCAAATAAAAATAAGACCACATCTACTGATGGGTTTTTGTGAATTAATCTATTTAATATGACGTAGGATTTTGTCGCGTGTGTTTGCAATAAAAGCGCGTTGCTTTTGTCCATCAATAGTTTTATTTTGAGGCCATCAGTCAGCAAAATATCAAGTGTTAAATCAGGATAGATAATTTTAAACAAGATCCAGGTGAGTTTATAACGCTCTGCAGGAACGTCTTCATGCATGATTTTCCATTGGTCAGCCATCAATCGTTTTAGCAAATCTTCATCTTGTTCAAAAAGATGTTGTTCTTGTTTTAAATCAGCTTGATTGAATATAAAAAAACGTTCAAATTGACGCGTTTCAAAGTTAAGTTTAAACACAGGTGGTATCTTTTTTATGCGGTTTAAATCGCAGTATTCGAATATTGTGCGGGCTCCTGAAGTTTGGTGAGAGAGCTTGGCTTCATCGAGGTAATCAAAAAATTCATTTAAACAGGTTTGAATCAGGTCTATTTTAGAATCGAAAGATATATGACTTGAAATTTTAATATCGGAAACCTTATTTATTTTCCCACACATAAAGCTAATAAATTTTATCTTGAATGCGTTTCGATCAATCTGTTGTTTATAATTTAATCCCGTATGGTTTAAAACATAATAGCCTAGCAATAAAATTTTATAGTAAGATTTAATGTCTGCTTGGAGATTATTATGCCCTAGCATATTTTGATAAAAGGCAATACTTTCTCGTAATGACTCTTTGCCTAAATATCTAAGAATACCTATCAGGTGCATTTCAGCATGAGCATTGTTCAGAATCTCTTTTAAATCTTCCTGGGTGATGCCATATCCCATATCGCTAGAAGTTTTAAATATATCTATCTCGTTCTTGTTCGTGGGCGTTAGCTTAAGACAAGATAACGTAAGCGCCATGTCTGCGCTAACCACGTGAAATTCATCATGACTTAAGGCGTAGGGAACATCGTTGTAACCGAACGATAAGCCTCGAAGTAACCTCATCTGTTCTGATAATGTACGGTGTGCAATGGCATGATCAATCAGTTGTTCAAACCCCAAAAAAAATGTCTTCGCACACGCAAGCGGGGCTAAACTAAAGCCTGTTTTCGTAACTAAATGCTCTAACGTTGTTTGTATTAATACGCGTGTTTCTTCAAAATCATGTTCTGTGTAGGCATTAAATTTTGCATATAAACGGTCCCAGAACGTACGCATGTCAGATAAGCTGAGATGTGTGATGGGCATATTGTTACTCGACGCAAACAAAATAAAATGATGCACAAATGTTTGAAAAGGGGGCCATGCTTTTGTTGATGTAGATGGTGGTGTTTCTAATGCCGCCTCAAGGAAAAGAGGGCGCGTCTGTGTTGCATGACCTATAGCCGTGTGTACCGTCCTATGTAAGGCTTCAACGTTAAGAGACGCTCTTTTAGTGGGCTTGCTAAAATTGGCTACAGAAAAAATATCGTGTGCATATTTAAAATAAATTTGATGAAAGTGATCGAGTAACGCGCGATCATGTAAAAATAATACATCATCTAAAAATTGTTCTAAGCCTTTACGATAGCCTTGCAGTATCACGCCGAGTAAGATTTTGATAACATCAACACCACTCTCTATTTCATAACGATTCAAAAAAATAGTCATTAAGAATTGCTTTAAAATAGCGCACTCTTTTTCTTTTGATGGGCAATGGAATGCGACCAATTGAAGATAGGTATCAGATAAGACCGAGAAGTCCTCTGTGATAAACGTTTCAGGCGCTTTAGAAAATACATCTAAAAGATTTTGAGCCGCATCAATTAAGTCTTGTCGCACGCCTGTATCTAACACCACTATATCCTCAGAACGCAGTAATACTTCATATCTACATGGGTAGTCATGGAATATTGACATCGGTAATGTCGTTTTAGGTTCGTACGTGTCGTGTGTTTCAAACGTTAAGCGTGTTAAACTGCGGGATTTTAGTTCTTTTGAAAGACCTGCATGCAACATTACGCCAAGTGATGCTTGGGTAATTGCGGCGAGTATACCGATAGCGGCTATACCAAGAGACTCATTGGGTAGCAGTGTTAGTTGAAGACCTTGTGCCGTCGCTGCTCCATATATGGAGGCTATTGTTGGTTTTAAGTATTGCTCAGCCCAGGCTTGCTCTTTAAACGATGACAAGCACGATTCGTTCGCGTCTAGCCCATCTAAAAAATACTCCAAATGATTCAGTATGGTTACGCCAACTTGATGTAGAATAAATCCAATCGAACGACCGTGCAGCGTTGCGCGACCCGCAAGGCTAAAAATTGTATTGGCAATACTATCTACAAGATGATCGTCAGAATCATTGACGATGGTTTGCCACACATTTGTTTGACGATGATGGCTTGTTATATAAAATTGATTCAGATCTTTCGTGTTTAGGTTCTTTTGTGCACGCTTTTTTAATCGATCTATAAAGATATTTTTAGACCACTTAGAGTCCCAAAGCCAACTTGCACTTTCTGTGTTGTTTTGTACTTGCGATCTCAGTTGTTGTTGACTTGAAACTTCTTGATCCATGGTGACTTCTTCTTGAAGCTCATGCTGTTCCGTCAGATCATGATCCAAGGTTAATTGATGATTAATGTCTAACGTTAGTGTCGATTTTAAGTCTTGTGATGTTAATTTTTTTGATGGACGCAATAAATCCGTGGCTTCATGCTTGATAATATAGCCTTTGGGCGCTTTATGTACGTTGCTTTCATCATCTATCGTAAGGTTAATTGGGATTACTTGATAATTACGATAAATTGCTGCTTGTATACTTGGGTGCGATAAATAATACCCGATATTATCGGGTAAAAGCGTGTAATCTTCTTCTGCTGCTATCATCTTGGGAGCTAATTCTAAAATACTTTTCGGCGTGGCAGCATCGGTGATAAGCAACACGTCAATCATGTGTTGATGCTTGTTTTTTTGAATCAAATCTAACGTTTGATTGAACACCTGTGTCCTAACATGGGCATCATCATATTGGCTGCCAATAAAAACCAGAACGAGTGGTTCGGATATATGCGTTATGGCTTGTTTTAAATCACCTGTATTGACGGACGGCGAAAAAACCCACGTTAAAACGGAGCGGTCATGAGGGCTGGACGTTGTTTTTCCTAAAAAATAAGCTTCAAATGGATGAACAAAAGGGGTGGCTGGCCCCAGGGGATCGGTAAGCCTTACGGGTCCAAACTTCTTATTTTTGGTAATGAGCACATGTTGTAATGCGTCATATATTGTATTAACGGCGGTGGGTTCTGATAATTCAACCAAGACTTTTCGATGTTTCATGATATCGATTATGGCCTGAACAACTTTAGCCAGCGCTTCATATTCATCGAGCAAGTTATCTAAGCCATGATGATGCTTGAAACTCTCTACCGTAAATTTTAAGCTGGTAGCTTTGGAGTACGTCGTTTGAATTTTTGTATATAGTAAGTTGTATGCATCGTATGGGACGGTTTCTGAAATCGCTGCCGCAAAAACAGGCGCTAAATCAACAGCACGATCATAATCTTCTCGTGTTGCTTGTTGGCTGTTAGCGAAACAAGCGATCATGTTGGGCATGCAGACATCTCACAATTTCAGTAGGTAGAATAGCATACCACACAGTGTTCAATATTGAAACACATCGTGTTTTGTATTGGAGTCTAGGTTGATGTTTGATTGCATGAAATAATCACAACAGCCAGCTGTTCAAAAGATGTCTTTACTTCATAAAAAAGCTTGGTTAAACTCGCCATGCATAAAATATTATGTATTATATGTGCTCATCAAGCCTTTTAATAGCTTTAGATTTTGATTTATTGGCCTTCAACTCAAGAGAAAATTCATGTCTTTTTCAAAAATCGTAAAATCACTTTTTTTAGTGTGTTTATGCAGTGTTACCTATGCACAAAATACAGAGCAAGCCATATCACCATGGTATCTTGATACGGGCATACGATATTGGCTGGGAAAAAGCGATTTCGAGTTTAATTTATACGATTATATAGGCACTGAGCATCTTTCACGCCTCACCGACCAAAATGTTACAACCAACACAGCAGAAGGGTTCTGGCGCCTAGGCCATCAAGATGGCGTCTTTCTTAAAGGATACGTGGGAGCGGGTTCTAATATCGGAGGTGAGTTTATTGATGAAGATTTTCCACCTGCGCTTGATGTGTATTCACGCACAAAAAGTGATCAAAACCATGGTCGTCTAAATTATCTAAGTATTGATTTAGGTTATGATCTTATTCAACACGACCGCTATAAAATAAGTCCGTTTATTGGTTATCATTATTGGCTCACACATTATAATGCTTTCGGCTGTACCCAAACAGCTGATAACCCAGATGCCTGCACAAGCTTAGCATTTTCTAATGCAACCGACACACTCAATGATACAGCTACCTGGAACTCTTTACGGCTTGGCTTGAATGGAGAAATACGGCTTTTAGATAATTTAAATTTAGCTGTCGATGCAGCTTATATCCATGCTTATCTTTTAGGGCATGATTTCCATAATTTAAGATCAGATATTCGTGGTGAGTTTTTCGACGGTGTGGGTGATGGCGCTCAAGTTGATCTCGCGCTTAATTGGCTCGCAACACCCAATCTATCCATGGGCGTTGGTGCACGCTGGTGGAATGTGAACACAGAAGGCTACGCGCATTTTGAAGAATCCGCTGTCGAGGGGCGACCACAACGCATAGATACCACACAACAAAATTATGGTCTGATTATCCAATCTAAATACAGATTTAATGATATAAATAACGCTCCAGTACATTGGGATGGTTTCTTTCTTGGTGCAAACGTAGGTTACGGTATGAACCCAAATAATGCATCGATTCTACCGTTTCAATCCACACCGGACGATCTTGCGTTCTTCTCGCCTCGTTTGGTGCACCTTCAATCATCTGGTTTTTTAGGCGGTGGCCAAATAGGTTATAACTGGACTAAAAACAACGTTCTGTGGGGTGTTGAGTCTGATATTGATTATGCGGCGATTGGTGGTACCAATAGCATTACATTCGTACCTTATCCGTATTTAATTAATAACTCAGTAACTCAACAACTGAATGCCTTGGCAACAGTAAGAGGGAGACTCGGGAAAGTTGTATCCAACGTACTGCTCCCTTATGTAACTGCGGGTGTTTCATTTGCGAATACTCAACTGACCTATGCGCAAACCATAGCCTACATAGATCATCCGCTATTAGAAAACACGTATGACAACTCGGTATTTATGACCAGCTGGGTAGCAGGTGCTGGATTAGAATACGCGGTGAGCAATCATATGAGCTATAAACTTGAGTATTTATACTTAGATTTAGGCAATCAATCGATCGAGACAGATTATTATGCGGTTGACTCAGCTTTTGCAAGCAATGTGCTCAGGCTTGGAATAAATTATCATTTTTAATCCATGCTCGTGTTAAGCTTATCGGTATAATATAATACGATAGTCAGCAGAGGGCGCATGATGCTTAAAAAAAGTTTTTTTATAGGGTTAGGATTAACGATGCTGATGTTAGTCCTGTTCGCCATGATATTTACATTTCGCTATGAAGTGGATGGATATTATGAAAATAAAAATAATTATGAAGCCAGTAAACAAAAACTAAAAAATCAACTTGAACTTTTAGAAACGCAGCTCATACATCCTCAAACCCAAGCTAACGCAACAGCACGTCAAGCATACCATGACAAGCAGCGGAGCTTACAGCGTCTGGAAAAACAAGGCTTGATGAGCCACGTACCCGAGTGGCCTCTTTTAATTTTAGGTGCGCTGGGTATTATTGCAACAAGAATGCTCAATTATTTAATCGATATTGTTTGTTTGAGTTTTCATAACTACAGTAAAAAATTATCATGATAAATAATTCTATTATTCTTGCCACAGGCAACTCAGGAAAAATAAACGAATTTAAAGCACTGTTATCATCGAAGCATTGTATTCCTCAGGGAGATTTAGGCATTAATGATGCAGATGAGACGGGCCTTACGTTTATTGAAAACGCATTAATTAAAGCTCGCCATGCGAGTCGCATCTCAAATATGCCGGCAATTGCTGACGACTCAGGCTTAGTTGTTCCTGCACTTCAAGGCCGGCCAGGTATTTATTCTTCACGATTTGCGGGAGAACATGCAACCGATCAAGAAAATATCAAACATCTTCTTAAATTATTACAAACGCAAACCACGCCAATTAAAGCTTATTTCTATTGCGTGATTGTGTTTATACAGCATGCAGATGATCCAACGCCTTTATTTGGAACCGGGCGCTTGGATGGCCATATTGTGACGAATCCAACAGGAACGCATGGGTTTGGTTATGATCCTATTTTTTATCTTTCTGAATATGATTGCACCTTGGCTGAATTGCCTGCGACAATAAAAAATACACTGAGTCATCGCGCACGTGCTCTGGAAGCTCTTAGTATCTAATGCATCAAAAGGTAACTGACCATGAACAAGTGTATCCACGTATCCATTTAAATTAAGGTTTTTGGAGAATCTTGGGGTTCAACTGCTTTAAACATCAAATGCAAAGGTGATATTGTGATTGTGATTGGGAATGACGTTTGGATTGGTAACTCTGCGACCATTATGCAAGGCGTTCATATTGGTGATGGCGCAATTATTGGAACCAATGCGCTAGTCACCCAAAATGTTGAACCCTATACCATCGTTGGTGGTAATCCTGCAAAAATGATTCGAAAGCGGTTTGATGATAAAATGGTTGCGTTTTTAACGCAGCTCGCGTGGTGGAATTGGCCTATGGATAAAATCGTAGATAATCTGGATGCTATATCGAGCGGCGATTTAGATGCGCTGAATGCAAGTAAATAAATAATTTTAATAACCACAACCAAGGAAGGTACAATCATGTTTTTCTTTCAACCTGAAATAAAAGAAACGTATCCAATGACGCCATTGGAGAAGAAAAGTGATGGCGTTTATCCCATGTACAAAGAACGTTGTGGTGTTTTACCGTGTTATCTTAACGATGCCGGTCAAATTGTTTGGGGATGCGTTGAATCCAACCGTGTTGGTCCCACGTTAATGAGTTTTCCTGCAGGTGCTCGAGATGTGATTGCCATAAAAGATGGGCATGAAATTAGATTAGAACTAGGTAAACCGTTTCCTGATGTGTCATGTGAGGCTTTAACGCCTTTTATAGGTACATTATTTAGAAATGAAGCCTATCAAGCGATTGCTACGGCATTGGAAGATAATGGCTTTAGATTATTCATTGAAAACGCCTTAGAAGCAGCGCTTCATGAAGCACAAGAAGAGCACGGAGCAGATATAAAAGAGCATACAGGTCGCGATCGTGCGTTATTAATCCACTTAATAGAGCACGCTGAGCAAGAGATTATTGCAAAAAAAGGCTCTGAAATTATGCATGTATGGGTTGCTCTATTACAGAGTTCCGAAGGAGTTGTGCTTAATCGCACGGACAAAGTAGATAGAAAAATTAAACGCAACTTTGGTCGGGAATTTTATGAACAAGGCTGCTGGAGTACGTTTGATGAATTTAAAGATAAATTGCGATTAGAGCAAGAAAAATTCACATCACCTGGCGTTATGGCGACTTATGATACGACTCAAAATGAATTAATTGACGGTGCATTGAGTGCTTGCGAAGGCGCGCTTGAGTTCTTAAAGCATATTGAAGCTTCTATTAAGCCTGATTTGATTTTATCTCAATCAAGTTCAAGTAGTTTAAATTTGTAGATTCTTAGCCATGAGGTGCATTGTTGAATATGCGCCTCGCGTTCGCTTTAAGCCGCGCGTTTTTCAATAAGATTAATTACGTTTAAATTAGAGCGATTTTTCTCGGCAATCCATAAATCATATTTTGCTTGCTGATTGATCCAGCTTTCTGCCGAAGTATTAAAAGCAATGCTTAATCTAATGGCCATTTCTGGACTTATACGAGAGTGACCGTTTAATAGCTCAGATAACGCCTTGCGCGAAACGCCTAAAGCTGCCGCAGTTTCCGTTACGGTTAATTCTAATGGCTCGATACAAAGTTCACGAATAACCTCACCTGGGTGCACTGGATTAAACATGTTTTAATCTCCTCAATGATAATCAACGTAATTTATCTCAAAGTATTATCTGCCACTTTTACTAAATCAGTGTAGCCTGTAACGTATCTAGTATCAATCTTGAGCCACGATATACTTATATAAACCTGCTATTTTCATAAAAATCATCTATATCTTTATATATAAGCATATGCTCGAAGGAAGGTATAAATGAACGTTCTTATTATAGGTGCAGGGCCTGTCGGGCTTACAGCCGGAGTTGAATTAGCCAGGCTTGGCGCGCACGTTGAGATTATAGAAAGAGAAAAAGCAGGGTCAATGCTGTCTCGTGCGATTGGCATTGATCCACATAGTTTGAAAATTTTAGAAGCGTCTGGCGTTACAGAAAAATTACTTGCCGAAGGCATTAAATATGAGGCGGCGCATTTTTATCATAAAAATAAACCTTGGGTAACGTTACAACTCAACGCAGCTTCTCCTGTGCAATACGGTTATAATTATATGTTGGGTCTTCCTCAGGATAGAACCGAAGCTATTTTATGTGAAATATTTAAAAGTTTGGGTGGAATAGTCCACTATGACACGAAACTAGAGAATATTACGCAAGATGAAGAGGGTGTTGTTGCCAAAACATGTGACGGGCAAGAGTTTTCGTGTAATTATCTCATAGGCGCTGATGGTGTTCATAGCATAACGCGTCAACTGATGGGCATTGAATGCGAATACACCGAGCTTCCAGAAATATGGTCGATTGCTGATGTCGACGCCGATCGTGATGATTTAGCGGACGGTGTAAGTATGTATTTGCTAGAACCTGGAACAATGGTGTTTATAGCACCGATAGGTGAGCATCGTTTTCGCCTTGTTTCGAATACAAAACAGGCGCTCAAAATTATTCCCACAGATTTAAATATTATAAACATTCGGCGAGAGGCTGAATTTAAAATAAAAATTGGCCAAGTCAAAAGCTATCAAAAAGGACGGGTATTTTTAGCCGGTGACGCAGCTCATGCGCATTCTCCTGTTGGAGGGCGCGGCATGAATCTTGGAATTGCTGACGCCGCAGATTTAGCAGGAAAACTAGTATCTGGAAAAGGGGATGAGTACACAGCATCACGTTATGCCGAAGGTAATAAAATTATTGCAGGCTCTGAAATGCTACGAAAACTATTAGGTACAACAAGCCCATGGAAGCATTTTTTAGTCTTAAAATTATTTAAGCTTATTGCTGCTGTGCCTGCGTTACAAAGAAAATTTGCTAGTAAATTTCTTTATGGATAGGCGCTAAGGTATCACCGCAGCTTTCTATGGATTTTAATTGCGAACTTTCCTGCCGCTCTGTAACGTTCGCACTAAATATTCCAAGGTATTGCAATGCAGCTTCTTTTCTATCAGCTCTTAGCGGGTATTCATAACGTGTACCATATTTAAAATATTGGTTTTGAAACTTAGATTGTTCTATATGAGAAGAAATGCTTGTACTTCGTCCATTATCCATGGCTTTTATAAATTTTCGATGCAGCTCGTGGCGTATGCAATCGATTTGTGCGATTTTACTGTCTTGAATAGCTTCTTTCCCCTCCGTCACAAGACGTTGTATGCTTGGGTCTTCCTCTAGCGTACGCACACCTTCTATAGCTGTGATAAGACCTCGAAGGGGTATTTTAATCAACCAGGTTAATGGCGTTGCAATAACCTGTGTAATACCACGAACTAAGCTCGAAATACCATCTAATAACCAAGAAGTAGTTCGATTGAAATTTAGAAACATATTTTTTTTAAAATGATAATAATTTCCAGAAATCAAAGCATATCGAATCGTATTACTAAAAAAAAGTAATATAGAACCTATTATATTTGCCAGGCCTTTCGCAATGTTTCCAATGCCCTTGAGGGGTTGAATGATATCTCGACCAACATAATGCCATGATTTATACGGTTTAAATGTATCAACAAAATCCTTGATCATGCCTAGAACCGGCTCTAAACCACCAGGTATCTGATTAAAAGGAAAGTTGGGCTCCCAAGGCTTCCTATAAGAAGGAAAATACTTGCTATATCCTTTTAATTGTAAGTTTTCCTTCGGATAAAAGCGCTCATAAAACGATCGTGCAAATGGAAAATTTTTAATAACTAAATACTCGACGAGGAATTCATTTCTTTTAATTTTTCTCATTATGAAGGTTCTTTGACGTTTACGCTGGGCTTATTATGCACATATTTAATGGGGAAGTGAAGTGTTTTGCTTTCCTTCCTGGTCTTTTTTTGCGCTAATTGGTTTTTTGTGCTATATTAACAATGAAGTCCATCGTTGTTTAAGGATTAATCATGGAAGCGTTACAATATTATAGAAAAACACGTCAGGTATTGGCGTCACTTGGGTTTAGTTTAGCTTTATTAACCATAGCGGGTGTGTCATCAGCCACTTCTAGCTCTAGTATTAAACTAGTCGAAGCCACGACAACCAACACAGCGAAGCCTTTTACCGTACTCGCAAGAAACACGTTTGTGTTTAGTCCGCGTACGTTACGGTGGAAAGCGATTAATGACAATGGCAAAGTGGTACGAACCGGGAAAGGGTCGGGCGGCAAGAGCTATTGTAAAGATACGCGGCGTTCCTGCTTAACTCCAACAGGAACGTTCAGTATTATTAGTAAACGCGGGGCGAATTGTCGTTCCAGTAAGTATCCTATAGGTAAAGGTGGTTCACCGATGCCTTATTGTATGTTTTTTAGTAAATATTACGCCGTTCATGGGTCTTATCACGTACCTAATCACAATGCGAGTCATGGTTGTGTTCGTATCAAACCTAACGATGCAAAGTGGTTATATAATAATTTTATACGTATCGGTACAAAAGTAATTATTAAATCATACTGATCGTGCTAAGACGTGCTTTCATGTTAAAATCAAAATATTCTTATTGATTTTGGCTGAAGCACGTTATTATGATTACGATTAAAACTCCGGAACAAATTGAAAAAATGCGTATCGCAGGTCGTTTGACCTCCAAAGTATTAGAAGCATTGACTGCCGTAATTAAAGCCGGCATGACAACGTTAGAAGTAGATACATTCTGTGAAGATTATATTCGAAATACGCTACATGCGATCCCGGGCAGTAAAGGTCAATACGGCTATCCGTACTCGGTGAATACATCCCTTAATCATGTGGTATGCCATGGCATGCCTTCAGCCACGCAAGTACTTAAGAAAGGCGATATTGTTAATGTAGATATTACTGTGATTCACGACGGATTTTATGGTGATAGCAGTAAGATGTTTTGCATTGGCGAAGTACCTGTATTTGCTAAGCGCTTGGTTGATGTTACGCAACAATGTTTGTATGCGGGCATATCTGTGGTCAAGCCGGGATGTACTTTGGGCGATATTGGCCATGCCATACAAAGTTTAGCGGTTAAACATGGCTATTCTATTGTTCGAGAGTATTGTGGTCACGGCATTGGTGAAAAAATGCATGAAGATCCACAAGTCGTGCACTATGGTCGTCCTGGTGTGGGTGATATCTTAAAAGAGGGCATGACGTTTACGATTGAGCCGATGATTAATCAAGGTCGTGCGGAACTCAAGCATCTTGAAAAAGAATTCACGATTGGCGAGCCACCTCGAAAAGGTAAATGGCCGATTGCTCTTACGAAAGATAGAAAACTTTCTGCTCAATGGGAGCATACATTACTAGTAACACCTACAGGCGTTGATGTGTTGACCCTGCGGGAAGAAGAACGTGATGTGTTTGAATATATTGCATTAGATTATTAAAGCTTAGATTTAGATGCCAGTCAGCGAAGGCTGGCATCCAGAACGTATGGATTTGCTTACTCGTCATCATCACCCATGCTAAATGAAGAACCACAACCACACGTAGTTTTAGCGTTTGGGTTACGAATCACAAAACGTTCGCCTTGTATTTCTTGAATGTAATCAATTTCGGCTTGTTTTAAATACTGAATACTCATGGAGTCAATCAGTAGCTTGACGCGTTCGCTGCTGGTTGAGCAATCTTGTTCAATCACGGTGTCGTCTACGTTTTGTTTTTCATCAAACGTAAAGCCGTATTGAAAGCCTGAACAACCACCTCCGGTGATATAAATTCTGAGTTTAAGCTCAGGATTGCCTTCTTCCTGAATAAGCGAAGCCACTTTGTCAGCAGCACTGACTGAAAAATTAATACCTGATGTGGGTGTCATAGCTTTTCTCGATTAGATTAAAAATTAATATTAAAATAGTATACATGATTAACGAATGATCTGCTCAATTACGGCACCGCCCAAACAAATATTTTGTTCATAAAATACGATATACTGACCTACGGTAATCGCGCGTTGTGGTGCTGAAAACATGATGACATGCTGGTTTTGATCTTCGGGAGATATTAGACACGCTTGTTCTGCTTGTCGGTAGCGTGTTTTAGCCATGCATGTTTTAGGGAATGTATCATCAGGCATGGGATTTAACCAATGGATCGGGCCACAAATTAAACCGTTACTGTAGAGCATGGGATGATCGGTGCCTTGAGCAACGAGTAGGGTATTGGTAGCAAGACTTTTGTCGACCACATACCACGGTGCATCAGGTGCGTTACGCACGCCACCGATGTTAAGGCCTTGACGTTGCCCCATGGTATAAAACATAAGCCCATCATGCTGCCCTAATGTCTCACCGTCGGTTGATTCCATAGGACCAGGTGTGGCAAGCATAAATTCGTTGAGGAAGCTTTTAAACGGTCGTTCACCAATAAAGCAAAGTCCTGTGGAGTCTTTTTTTGCAGCATTCACTAAGTTCAGTTTTTCTGCCATCACACGAATATCGGGTTTTAAATAATCACCAATAGGAAAGTGTGCTTTTGCGAGCGCCTCAGATGTAATCGCATGTAAAAAATAAGTTTGGTCTTTATTACGGTCTTTGGCTTTGCATAATCTAAACTCACCGTTTTTAGAATCTACGCGTGCGTAATGACCTGTTGCGATGCCATCGGCGCCTAAACTTAAGGCATGCTCTAAAAATAATTTAAATTTAATTTCTTTATTGCAGAGCACATCTGGATTAGGGGTTCGACCGGCTTCGTATTCTGATAGCACGTGTTCAAATACATTATTCCAGTAAGCTTCTGAAAAATTAACTTGATGCAATGGAATTTTAAGTTGATTACACACGGCTTGTGCATCAGCGAGATCGTCTGCTGCGGCACAATAACCCGGTTTGTCATCCTGCTCCCAGTTTTTCATGAAAAGACCTTCGACCTCATAGCCTTGTTCAATAAGAATCCAAGCGGCAACAGAGGAGTCAACGCCTCCTGACATGCCGATGATAATTTTTTTATTTTTTTTACTCATAGTTTCTCATAAAATATGATTATTTCTGCTTTTAAAAAGCGTATTTTAGCAAAAAACATGAGAAAACGGGAGATTATGTGTAAGAGATGTGTAAGAAAACTTGGATTTAGTCAAAAAACTCGGTAGAATCCAGGCCCAATGAAATCAAGTTGGTTAGGAGTAATGCAATGGCAGTCCAGCAAAATCGAAGAACACGTTCAACCCGTGGTATGCGTCGTCAACATGATGGCTTAAAAAAACCTGAACTTTCAGTGAATGCAACAACTGGCGAAACACATCTTCGTCATCACATCACACCAGACGGCTATGATTGTCGTGGCGAACGTCGTGTGCTTGTGACAGAAACGGTTTACGAAGAAGATCAAGAGTAATCGCACTTGAAAACAGTAACGGTTTCAGTCGATGCCATGGGTGGTGATCACGGCCTTTGTGTTGTGATCCCCGCATGCATCGCAGCGGTGAAAAAGAATAAAAAGTTAAATTTGCTGTTAGTGGGTGATGAGCAACAAATCACTGAGCATCTTTTACAAAAAAATATGTTAAGTCATCCTCAACTCAGCATTGTTCATGCCCCAGAGGTTGTGGCGATGGATGAGCTTCCTTCACACGCACTTCGAAACAAAAAACAATCGTCGATGCGAATTGCCGTTAATTTGGTAAAAGAAGGGCGTGCTGAAGCTTGTGTGAGCGCAGGAAATACAGGTGCCTTAATGGGGACCGCACGTTTTGTTCTCAAAATGCTTTCGGGTATTGATAAACCCGCAATTATTGCTGATGTTCCCACCAAAAATCCTAATGGTCGAACGCGCGTGATTGATTTAGGTGCTAATGTTGATTCAAGTGCTGAGCATTTGTTTCAGTTTGCGGTGATGGGTTCTGCCTTAATTAAAGCCTTAGATCACAAAGACAGACCTAAAATTGGTGTGCTCAACGTTGGCGTTGAAGAAATCAAAGGCAACGAGCAAGTAAAACGCATAGCACAGATACTGTCTAAGTGCAGTGTCATGAATTATGTAGGGTTTGTCGAAGGTGACCATTTTTATTCCGGTGATGTTGATCTGATTGTTTGTGATGGATTCGTTGGCAATGTTGCGCTCAAAGCAAGTGAAGGTATCGCGAAACTTATGTTTACGGTACTTAAAGAATCGTTTATGCGAGCATGGTGGACACGCATGATTGGTTTGATGGCTCGTCCTGTTTTAGCTCACCTTAAAAAACGTATGGATCCCGCTCGTTACAACGGAGCAACTATTTTAGGCCTCAATGGTATTGTCGTCAAAAGCCATGGTGGTGCTACTGAATTAGCTTTTGAATTTGCTATTGAGCAAGCTTTCTTACAAGTTGAAAATCGTGTGGTTGATTTAGTGCGCGCGCAAATGGCAACGTTTATTGATCAAGGACTTTCACTATGAGCTCACGGAACACCGCATTTGTATTTCCTGGCCAAGGTTCTCAATCACTGGGTATGTTACGTGATTTAGCTGAGCAGCATCCTCTAGTGCTGGATGCTTTTTCTACGGTATCTGGTGCCGTAAATTATGATGTATGGGCATTAATACAAACGGATGCAGAGCAACAATTAAATCAAACCGAATTCACACAAGTGGCGATGTTAGCCGCTGATGTCGCTATTTATCGTGTGTTGCAAGCCCATCATATCCATGCAGATATTTCAGCGGGACATAGCCTCGGCGAGTATGCAGCTTTGGTCTGTGCTGATGCACTTGATTTAGCTGATGCGTCACGCTTGGTTCAAGCGCGTGGACAGATCATGCAGCAAACCGTTCCGTTAGGAGCCGGCGCTATGGCTGCCATCGTTGGGCTTACGGACGAACAAGTACAGGAATTATGTCAAGAAGCATCCACCGATACACACGTGGTAAGCCCTGCAAATTATAATGCCATTGGGCAAGTGGTTATTGCAGGTCATACGGATGCTGTCAGACAAGCCATGATACTTGCCGAAGCGAAGCAAGCCCGACTAGCAAAAGAAATTCCTGTAAGTGTACCTTGTCATTGTGCATTATTACGTGATGCGGCAACAAAATTTCAAGAAATTTTAGAAAAAACAACGTTTAGAGCGCCTAAACGAGCTGTCATAAGCAACGTGGATTTAAGCACGCATACCACATCTGAAAATATGCGTCGCTTACTCGCAGAGCAGCTGTATAAGCCCGTGCGTTGGGTTGAGACTGTTCAGGCAATGAAGCAAGCTGGTGTAACTCAAATTATAGAATGCGGTCCAGGAAGCGTGTTAGCAGGGCTTACAAAGCGAATAGACCGAACGATTCCGGCCATGAGCGTGAATAATCCCGCGCATCTTTCAAAAGTTTTAGCCTTAAAGGAATAACCCCATGATTGATCTTAACGAAAAAGTAGCCTTAGTTACTGGCGCGAGCCGTGGTATTGGTATGGCCATTGCAAAAAAATTAGCAGAGCAAGGCGCCTACGTCATTGGGACAGCAACAACGCCCGACGGCGCTGCAAGCATTACCACTTATTTAGAACACGATAAGTTGGCAGGGCATGGCGCTGTACTCAATGTCACAGATAATGACAGTGTTGATGAATTACTAGCTTCTTTGAGTGAAGCTGATAAAACACCATCGATTCTTGTGAATAATGCCGGTATTACAGCTGATAATTTATTGCTTCGCATGACGGATGATGAATGGGACCGAGTGATCACAACCAATTTAAGCGCTGTTTTTCGTATGACACGCGCTTGTCTTAAGCCTATGTTTCGTGCTCGTTGGGGACGTATTATTAATATTGGCTCTGTTGTGGGCTCAAGTGGTAACCCAGGACAAGCTAATTATACAGCTGCCAAAGCAGGCGTTATAGGATTTTCAAAATCACTTGCACAAGAAATTGGCAGTCGAGGTATCACAGTCAATACCGTATCACCAGGGTTTATTAGCACCGATATGACCGATGCTTTACCTGATTTAGTCAAGTCAGAAATGCTTAAACGTATTCCTGCAAAACGTTTTGGAACACCTGAAGATGTTGCCGCAGCCGTAACTTTTTTAGCTTCGGGTTTGGCAAATTATATTACAGGTGATACAATTCATGTAAATGGTGGTATGTATATGAATTGAATTATTGAGACAATACGCACGCGATAGGCTTGCGTTATTTCAATAATCGAATAAACTACCCATAAGTTCTAAATCGTTATAAATTATTTTATCAACCGAAAAGAGGAAGTATAGGTTATGAGCACAGTTGGCACGGTAACAGAACGCGTTCGCAAAATTGTTGTTGAACAATTAGGTGTAAAAGAAGAAGAGTTGAAAAACGATGCTTCTTTTGTTGATGATTTGGGTGCGGATTCGTTAGATACTGTTGAGCTTGTTATGGCTTTGGAAGAAGAATTCGAAACAGAAATTCCTGATGAAAAAGCTGAGCAAATCACAACGGTTCAAGGTGCGATTGATTACATCGACTCTAATACAAAAGCTTAAGATTAATCTATGACAAAACGACGTGTGGTAATAACGGGTCTTGGTATGTTAACGCCTGTTGGGCTTAATGTGGAAGAGACTTGGAAGAATATTCTGTCTGGGGTAAGTGGTGTAGGTCCTGTTGAGGATTTTGACACGACCGATTTCCCGTGTAAAATTTGGGCAAAACTCAAAGGCTTTAATCCAGAAGATCATATGCCGATGAAAGATGCTCGAAAGATGGATCCATTCACCCAATATGGTGTTGTTGCTGCCACCGAAGCATTGCGTGATGCAAACCTTGTTATTGATGATAAATTATCTCGTCGAGCGGGTGTGTGTGTTGGAGCAGGCATTGGTGGAATTCAGACGATAACCAACAACCAAGATCGTTTGGTTCAGTCGGGTCCGCGTAAAGTATCGCCGTTTTTTATTCCAGCTGGCATTATAAATATGGTAGCTGGACAAATTTCGATAAAGCATAATCTCAAAGGTCCTAACCTATCCATTGTGACCGCATGCACCACAGGTACACACAGCATTGGTGTCGCCGGCAGAATGATTGCCTATGGCGATGCTGATGTGATGGTATGCGGTGGCTCTGAGATGACGTTGAATCCATTGTGTCTTGCTGGCTTTTCAGCTGTTCGGGCATTATCACGTCGTAATGATGATCCTAAAACAGCATCACGTCCGTGGGATAAAGATCGTGATGGTTTTGTGATGGGCGAAGGTGCTGGTATTTTAGTGCTTGAAGACTACGAGCATGCAAAAGCACGTGGTGCTAAAATTTACGCTGAATTAGCCGGCTTTGGTATGTCGGGAGATGCGTATCACATCACATCTCCTGATGAAGATGCCGAAGGTGCTACCGAGTCGATGGCAGCAACACTTCGGGATGCTAATATCGAACCTGAACAAGTTGATTATATTAATGCACATGGTACATCGACCTATCTTAACGATAAGAACGAGACGATAGCTATCAAGCGTTTATTTAAAGATCATGCTTACCAATTAGCAGTGAGCTCAACTAAATCGATGACAGGTCATCTTTTAGGGGCTGCTGGTGCTGTTGAAGCGATTTTTAGTATTTTAGCGATTCGGGATCAAATTGCTCCACCGACCATAAATTTAGATAATCCTGATGAAGGATGTGATTTAAATTATGTGCCGCATACCCCCCAAAAACGCAAAATTAATTATGTTTTAAGTAATTCTTTAGGTTTTGGTGGAACCAACGGAAGTTTATTGTTCAAAAAATTTGAGGAATAAATGCCTGTGATTGAACAAGGGCGGTTTATTGTCCTCGAGGGACTCGAAGGGGCTGGGAAATCAACAGCCCTGACAACCATCAAACGTTTTCTAACACCTCTTGTTCCAGAACTTATTACGACACGCGAACCGGGTGGCACACATGTCGGTGAAGTTGTTCGTGATTTAATTAAAGAAGCCCCTGAAAACGAACCTCTCGAAACCCGTTCTGAGCTACTCTTATTTTATGCCGCACGCATACAGCTTATTGAACAAGTCATTCGTCCTGCCTTGGCACGTGGGGCCTGGGTTTTAGCCGATAGATTTGAACTTTCAACGTGGGCTTATCAAGGCGGAGGTCGGGGCCTAGATCAAGCGATGATTGAGCATTTATCTGCGTTTTCTGTGCAAGATCTTAAACCTGATCTGGTGATTTACCTTGATATTCTACCTGAGCTTGGTTTACAGCGTGTTCTAGAACGGGGTAAAGCCGATCGTATTGAGCAAGAAGCCATTGATTTTTTTCATCGTGTTTATCATGCTTATCATCAACAGCTGCAAACCATGGAGCAAGCCGTACTTATTGATGCCAGTAAACCACTTGCCATGGTACAGCACTTAATTCGCACATCGTTAGAACGTTATTTGCGTGCTTTATGAGCTTAATTTCATCTGATAAAACAGCGTTACAGTGGGACAAGCTCACGCAACTTTCAGCATTAGATTTCCCCCAATCTATTTTGTTTTTAGGGCCAAACGTCGACCATACGCTTAACCTAACCCAGCAGCTAATCAAGCATTTATTGTGCTTATCAGCAGCAAAGCCTTGTGGACAATGCCGCTCTTGTAATTTTTTAATACAAAACACACATCCTGATGTTTTATCTATAACGCAAGAAAAACCTACTTCAGCGATTAAGATTGATCAGATAAGAAGTCTTCAACATCATATTTATCAAACGCCTTTATGTGCCACGCATCGCATAATCATAATTCATCCAGCCAATGAGTTAAATCGTGCTGCAGCCAATGCGTTGTTGAAAATACTGGAAGAGCCGCCGAAGCATGCTATTTTTATTTTACTTGCAGAGCATTTAAATACGTTGCCAGCAACTATCTTGAGTCGCTGTCAACGTTATCATGTACCTGATTTAAATTTTACATCTAGTATAGAACTACCTGGATATTTGAATTTTGGTCAATATTATTCTGACGAAAGCCCTAGAGGGCTTTTAATGCAGAAACAACAAGAAGTTATTCATCAAATATGTGATTTATCAGAAAGAAAAATATCGGTTTGCCAACTGGCAGCTACTTGGGGAAATCATGGCCTAAACGATTGGTTATGGTTTTTTCAATTATTTACAGCGAGTTTATTAAAACATCAACTACAACCCGATGAACCTGTTTTTGTGGATGCACGAGTGCAAGCACTAACGCATGCTCATGCACCCGTGCATTTCTTTAATCAATTGGATATTATTCAAGAGCTGACAAAAAAAATTAACCTAGACATTCCCCTAAACCCAACGTTAGCACTTGAAACGTTGCTTATGGGCTATGTATAAAATCAAGGAGCAGGTTTGATATCCCCTATAGTTGACTCACATTGTCATTTGAACCAGCTTGATTTAACAGCATTTGATGGCAACCTAGATAACGTCATGATTGAAGCACGTGCGGTGGGTGTTGAGCATTGTTTATGCGTATGCATTACATCTGATGATGTGCCTGTATTGCATGAGTTAACCACACGCTATCCGGATGTAAGCATGTCCATTGGCGTACATCCCAACGAAGTGGCAACCGATCCCATGACTTATGAAACATTGCGTGATCTTGCAAGCGTTGAGGCCTGTGTTGCCATAGGTGAAACAGGACTCGATTATTTTCGCACAGAATTAGAAGAGGCGTGTGAGCTACAACGTCAACGCTTTCGTGAGCATATACGTGTGGCACGTGAATTAAAAAAGCCTCTGATTATTCATACACGCCAGGCAGCAGAAGATACGTTGAGAATTATGAAAGAAGAGGGCGCTGATGAGATCGGTGGCGTTATGCATTGTTTTTCAGAGAATTGGGATATTGCGCAACGTGCTTTAGAGCTAAATTTTTATATCTCGTTTTCTGGTATCGTCACGTTTAAAAATGCCAAGCTTTTACATGAAGTTGCTCAAAAAGTTCCGTTGGATAAAATGTTAATCGAAACAGACTCACCGTATTTAGCGCCGGTTCCAAACCGGGGCAAACCCAATCATCCCGCATGGGTTCAGCATGTTGCAAAAGCAATCAGTGAATTACGTAATGTCAGCTACGAAACGATTGCAAAAGAAACCACCCAGAACTTTTACCGTTGCTTTAACAGGAAGCGATCATGAGTTTATATATTGGTTTAATGTCTGGTACCAGCATGGATGGTATGGATGCGGCTTTGGTAGATTTATCGAGCAATACGCTTATAGCGGGTATCACTAGGCCTTATTCGCAAGAAGTACAAGCCCGACTATCTCGTTTTAATCAAGCAGGGCTCATATCACCTAGTCATCTCATGCAACTTCATACTTTAATTGGCCAAGACTTTACGAAAGCCGTGTTTGATGTTTTACATAAAGCGCATTGCAAACCAGAAGATATTATTGCTATTGGGAGCCATGGACAAACACTGTATCATGATCCCCTTGCTTCGATTCCAACGACGCTACAATTAGGATGTGCCCATACGATTGCTGCACAAACGGGCATCACGACCGTTGCTGATTTTAGAACTCGAGATTTAGTCTTAGGAGGACAAGGTGCGCCTTTTGCGCCCTGCTATCATCATATATTATTTGAAAAACATGAGATGCCTCTCGTCCTGGTTAATATCGGTGGAATTGCCAATATTACCATTTTAAGAAAACATCAACCGCCGCTAGGGTATGATACAGGCCCTGGTAATACGCTCATGGATGCGTGGATAAAAAAACACCGTAATCTTGCTTATGATACGAATGGTGACTGGGCATCAACGGGTAAAATAATCGAGCCGCTGCGCGATCGCCTTCTTCATGATGCTTATTTCAAGCAAGCATCTCCGAAAAGCATCGGAACAGAATATTTTTCTGAAGCCTGGTTATCAGCACATCTTGAATTAGGCTATTTACCAGAAGATGTGCAGGCAACACTCGCAAGCGTAACCGCAATATCCATAGCCCATGCAATTCAAGCTGATGCTCCTGAATGCACACGTATTGCTTTATGCGGTGGTGGTGCTCACAATCACTTTTTATTTCAGCAATTAAAACAAATTTTACCTCTATGCTCGATAGAGAGCACCCAAACATATGGGGTCGACCCCGATTATCTCGAAGCCATCATGTTTGGATGGTTTGCTCAACAAACCATCCAAAACAAGGCTGTAGATTTAACCCAAATAACAGGGTCTAATAAGCCCGTGATATTAGGTTCAATTTATCCTAGATGAATAATATTGGAATGAACATCCACTAAAAAATAGCGACTGAAATCATCAAACGAAAGCATTTCAGGCCATTGCTCACGTTGCTCACACATACGCATCATTTCAAGTTTAAAAATAGGACGATAGAACTGCTGAACAAAAGGCTTGATTTCATCCACTTGTTGAAAGTTTTTAATCACCACCGTCGCATTTTCTGTAAGATGAGCTAATTTTATTTGATCAATCACCAGTACATCTTGATCATCATCGTCATGATCACCGAGGTTGCTTTCTAACATTTCTTGCATTTTTTTAAGTAACAGGGCACGTGGTTTTACACGTAACAATTGCTTCCCATCTTGCATGGACGGCTCAAGCAGCACGATATTAGAATGAATCTCAAATTTAAAACAGCATAGAAAATCAAGAAACGTGGCTTTAATATCTAACGTTGCTTCCGCACCCAACCAGCGCTCAATTTCATACTGAAACATGTAAGAAAAATGACGTTCGATGGTATCGAGTAGGGCATCATCTGTTTGATGCACTGGAATAGTATAGGCAGTGGTATCGCTCTGAATTGCATTCAAATCAGGCAATGTTACGTTAGGTAATTGTTCGGCTAAAAAAGAAAGTAAGGCCGATGTGGGCTTAAGAAATATGATTTCACGTTGACATTGTTGCATTATGGCGCTCCTAGCAAGTAACTCTCATCATTTAGTTATTGAGTACAACTTGGAAAAGCTACATCTACATCTACAAATACAACAACATATTTATTGACAACCTATCCCTTTTTTTCAAGGGAAGACTATCAGGTTACCACTGTTTAAAATTTAAATGCAAGGGCTTACAGTTATTTTTTTAAACGCGATCGTTTAAATTACACCGTACTGTTTTTGATACGACTTCATGCGATTTAAAAGCTCGCGTTCATCATGTTTTTCTAAGTAAGTTATAAGATCGGTCAAGGTAATAATAGAAAACACATCCATGCCTTCGGCTTGTATATCGGCAATTGCAGAAGTGTTGTCAAGACCGCGTTCTTGCCGATCTAAAGCTATAATCACACCACTAAGCTTACCTCCTGCATGCTCTATCATCGCTTTTGATTCACGAAATGCAGTACCGGCAGTAATCACATCATCAATCATCATGGGATTTTTTTTATCCAAAGACGCGCCCATAAGTTGACCGCCTTCACCGTGTTTTTTGATTTCTTTACGGTTAAACGTAACATCAACATCATAGCCTTGACGGGCAAGTGCTATCGCTGTTGCTGTGGCTAGTGGAAGGCCTTTGTAAGCCGGTCCAAAAAGATGATCTATGCGTGCCTTATGGTTGATAAGCGTAGCTGCATAAAACTCGCCTAAGCGTAGTAAAGCATTGCCTTGATAAAACAATCCCGCATTAAAAAAGTAAGGGCTAATACGGCCAGATTTCAATGTAAATTCACCCCAGGTAAGTACTTTGTTTTCAATGATGAATTCTATAAAATTTTCTTTGGATAATTGGATGGATGTCTTCATAATTTAGAAAATCCTTATAAAACAGTTAACAAACGTTAAAAAGCTGGTATGCTAACGAAAGAGGGTTTGTGTGCCAACCCTTTTAATCAATAAATATCTGTTTTAAATACTAAGGGACGATGGTATGTCAGATCGAGAAATAGGCCATGTAAAATGGTTCAATGAAAAAAAAGGATTTGGATTTATTATTAACCAAGCCGGTGAAGATGTTTTTGTGCATTACAAAGATATCCAAGGTGTTGGTTTTAAAACATTACAAGAAAAAGAAGAAGTCAGCTATGTGCTTGACCGCGGCCCTAAAGGTCTTAAGGCGCATGAAGTCATGCACCTTGAAGCCAATGCCGAAGTTGAAGAAGCTTAAATAATACGCGACGCTGGTATCCAATCTTGGGCCGGTAAATAAGTGCTGTAAAGTGCTTCTTCAAGCGTATTGCTATCTGGCGCCCATTGATAAGTCCAGTTGACTTCAGGTGGCAAGGACATCAGAATGGATTCTGTACGTCCCCCGGATTGTAAGCCAAACAACGTTCCACGGTCGTATATTAAGTTAAATTCAACATAACGACCTCGACGATAGCGTTGAAAGTTTTTCTCTCGTTCACCAAACGAGATGGCTTTACGTCGTGCTACAATGGGCGCATAAGCGTCAATAAATGCATTGCCGATGCTTTGCATGAGCATAAAGCTGTGCTCAAAACTTTGCTCACAATAATCATCAAAAAACAATCCGCCTATACCGCGTGCTTCATGACGATGCTTAAGATAAAAATAGCGGTCGCACCATGCTTTAAATTCAAGATAAATTTTATCACCAAACGGATCACACGCTCGCTTGGCTGTTTCATGCCAACTGATACAATCTTCTTTAAAGCCATAGTATGGCGTCAAATCAAAACCACCACCAAACCACCATTGAACAGGCTGCCCATCTCGTTCAGCAATAAAAAATCGTACGTTCGCATGTGAGGTCGGTATATAAGGATTATCTGGATGAATCACCAAAGAAACACCTAACGCTCGAAAACTGCAACCCGCGAGTTCTGGGCGATTAGCCGTTGCAGACGCAGGTAATTGTCCGCCATGGACTTCTGAAAAATTAACCCCTGCTTTTTCAAATACAGCGCCTTTCTCTAAAACTTTGGAGCATCCGCCGCCACCGGCTTCACGTGCCCATGAGTCTGAAATAAAAACAGCTTGCCCATCGAGTATCTCAAGCTCTGAGCAGATATGAGCTTGTAAATTTAAAAGATACGTTCGAATCTGATCGACGGCATTCATAGGCAAGGGAAGAGTATTCATGCATTTTTTCCATACAAAGTGAGAAATCAAGCATATTTTAAGCTGAAGTTTGGTAAAGTACAATTATGAGTATTTTTTGATTTTTATTTTATTTTATTTTATTTAATTAATAGGTAAGTTATGGCTTTTTCATCTTCACCGCTATTTTCACCACTATCGATTGCTCCCATGATTGATTGGACAAACGTTCCGTTTCGTATATTGATGCGTCTGCTCGCGCCCGAAGCCTTGCTTTATACCGAAATGCAAACAACGAACGCTATTTTGCATAACCCAAAACGAGCACTGGATTTTCATCCAGCAGAAACACCGGTAGCGATGCAGTTGGGTGGTTCTGATCCCCAAGCACTTGCTGTTGCAGCCAAACAAGCTGAAAATGCGGGTTTTTCGGAAATTAATTTAAATTTAGGTTGCCCTAGCGATCGCGTTGTATCAGGTAATTTTGGCGCTTGCATGATGCGGTCGCCTGATTTAGTCGCTGAGTGCATATCAGCCATGAAAGCGGCTGTATGCATCCCAGTAACAGCGAAAACACGCATCGGTATTGATCATGATGATAGCTATGAGTTTTTTGAGAAATTTATAGCTTATTTAATCCAAGCCGGCTGTGATAAATTAGTTGTTCATGCACGAAAAGCATGGTTAACGGGCTTAAATCCCAAACAAAACCGAACCGTTCCGCCGATTCAACACGATTATGTTTATCGTATAAAAACCAACTTACCTCAAAATATACCTGTAGTGATCAACGGGCATATCGAAAGTATTGAAGCGATACAAGCGCATCTTAAACATGTGGATGGTGTGATGATCGGAAGATTAGCCTGTCGCGATCCTTATGCGATTGCTAAAATTCATCATGAATTATATCCAGCTATTGCTCTGCCTTCGAGAACAGACGTGCTTCAGAACTATATTGCCTATGCGCATTCTGTGCATGCACAGGATGAAACCATACATCGTTTATTTAAACCGATACTTAATCTTGTGCATGGTTTACCCGGCGCACGTGCATGGAAAGGGGAGCTATTAAACATCCAAAGCATTCATGAGAAACAAGATTTAAACGCCTTAGTCGAGCGATTAAAGCAAATGGAACAACCTTAATCTTAATCTTCGAATGGATTTATCGTTTAAAATCTAGTAAATTAGGCCTCTCTCATACTGCGAGCAAACACAAGGATTATTGGGGCTATGTTAACGACGTTGATAAAAAGTGTATTAGGAAGTCGCAACGAACGAACTTTAAAACGCATGCAAAAAACGGTTCAAATCATCAATGCATTAGAACCCAGCATGCAAGCCTTAACCGATGCTGAACTTACGGCTAAAACAGCCGAGTTTAAAACGCGTCTTTCTGCGGACGAAGGTATCGATGCTCTGCTTCCTGAAGCATTTGCCGTGGTTCGAGAAGCCTCAGTTCGAACGTTGAAATTACGTCACTTTGATGTGCAAATGATTGGCGGTATGGTGTTGCATGAGGGCAACATTGCTGAAATGCGAACAGGTGAAGGTAAAACGTTGGTCGCAACACTACCGTCTTATTTAAATGCTATCTCAGGGCGTGGCGTGCATGTTGTGACCGTCAATGATTATTTAGCTAAGCGTGATAGCCAGTGGATGGAACCTGTTTTTGAGTTTTTGGGCCTGAGCGTTGGTGTCATTCATGGTGATATGACCCATTCCGAAAAGCAAGACGCATACAGCAAAGATATTCTTTACGGTACCAATAATGAATTCGGATTTGACTATCTTCGGGACAATATGGCGTTCAGCCCCGAGGAAAAAGTTCAACGTGAACTTAATTTTGCCGTGGTGGATGAGGTTGATTCGATTTTGATTGACGAAGCACGTACGCCGTTGATTATCTCGGGCGCAGCCGAAGACAGTTCGGCTCTATATATTAAAATTAATAAACTTATTCCTAAACTTATCCTTCAAAAAACAGATGAAGTTGAAACCGAAGAAGAGGCCGGTGATTACACGCTGGATGAAAAACAAAAACAAGTACACTTGACTGAAACAGGTCATCAAAATATTGAACACTTACTGAATCAGGCAGGCCTTCTTGGCTCGGGTGATAGCCTTTATCATGCAAGTAATATCATGCTCATGCACCATGTGAATGCGGCGCTTCGCGCACATCTTATGTTCTCTCGTGATGTGGACTATATTGTCCAGAATAATAAAGTCGTAATTGTTGATGAGCATACAGGGCGTACCATGCCCGGACGACGTTGGTCTGAAGGTTTACATCAAGCAGTTGAAGCCAAAGAAAATGTGTCGATTGAAAATGAAAATCAAACCCTCGCATCCATTACATTTCAGAATTTTTTTAGACTCTACGATAAATTATCAGGCATGACAGGTACAGCAGATACCGAAGCCTTTGAATTTCAAGAAATTTATAATTTAGAAGTGGTCGTCATTCCAACGAACAAAGGCATGAATCGAAAAGATGAAGCTGATTTGGTTTATCTCACACAAGAAGATAAATACCAAGCTGTAATTGAAGATATTCGTGATTGTATTAAACGCAAACAGCCTGTGTTAGTCGGTACTGCGTCAATTGAGGCCTCTGAACACCTTCATAAACTATTAAAAAAAGCAAAAGTACCTCATCAAGTGCTTAACGCTAAATTTCATGAAAAAGAAGCACATATTATTGCCGAAGCCGGCCGTCCAGGAGTGGTGACTATTGCAACGAATATGGCGGGACGAGGAACGGATATCGTCTTAGGTGGAAGTTTAAAAGCGCAATTATCGGCACTACCGGATGATGCAACGGATGCCGAGCGAGATGCCTTAAGGGCTGAGTGGCAAGTGTTGCATGACGACGTATTAAAAGCAGGGGGCTTACGTATTATTGCTTCTGAGCGGCATGAGTCCCGACGTATTGATAATCAGTTGCGAGGACGCTCTGGTCGACAAGGCGATCCTGGAAGCAGTCGTTTTTACTTATCGCTTGATGACAACTTGATGCGCATTTTTGCCTCAGAACGTGTAACATCCATGATGCGGCGTTTGGGGATGAAACCAGGTGAACCAATTGAACATAAGCTTGTGAGCAAAGCCATTGAAAATGCTCAGCGCAAACTTGAAGGTCATCATTTTGATGTAAGAAAGCAATTGCTTGGTTATGATAATGTTGCGAATGACCAGCGAAAAGTCATGTATTCGCAGCGTGCAGAAATCATGAATATGGAGGACTCTCACGAGACCGTTCTTAACATGATGACAACGGTGATTGATACGTTAGTCGAGCAATATTTTCCATCCAATAGTTTAGAAGATCAATGGGATATTGAAAGCCTACAAACGCTACTGACCGACGAATTCAAGCTTGATGTGTCACTGAATCATTGGCTTGAAGAAGATCATAGCATTCAGCCTGAGCAAATCAACACGCGTCTTAATGCGTTAGTAAAAGCCCATTATCAACAGAAAGAGGATACTTTGGGTCGAGAAATGCTGGTGCAATTTGAAAAATCTATTTTATTACAAAGCATGGATCACCACTGGCGAGAGCATTTGTCTGCCATGGATTACTTAAGACAAGGTATTCATTTAAGAGGCTATGCACAAAAAGATCCAAAACAAGAATATAAACGCGAAGCATTTGAGCTTTTCACGACATTTTTACAAAATCTAAAGTTTGATATCGTTAAGCTTTTACTTTCGGTTGAAGTATCGTTGCCTGAAGATGTAGACGCTGTTGAAGAACAGCGCCGAGCTGAGCATATCGTACCGCTTAAACTCACTCATCCTGCCGATGAAAATCTATTGGAATCAGACGATGCATCGGCAACAACAACATTCCGACGCGACCCTCAAAAAGTTGGACGAAATGATCCTTGCCCATGCGGTTCGAATACTAAATACAAACTATGTCATGGTCGTTTAACATGATGCATGTCGCACTTGCTTTTATTACAGACGCCTCCGATCGCATTTTGATTACGAGGCGTTCGTTAGATGTTGATCATGGTGGCATGTGGGAAGTACCCGGTGGGAAACTTGAGCCAGAAGAAGCTGCATCTGACGCACTCAAACGTGAAGTACTTGAAGAAGTGGGTCTTGTTATTGAAAAATATAGCTATCTTGGCGAAGTAAAGCATAGCTATCCTAAAAAAGATGTATGTTTACATGTTTTTAAGGTAACTCAATACTCGGGCCAAGCGGGTTGTCATGAATCCCAACTTGATTTACGTTGGGTTACACGTCAAGCATTTGATACGTTTAACTTCCCCGAAGCCATGCCCAACGTTATGCGTCTTGTGGAATCGAGCAGCTATTCATTAAGCGCTTGATGATAGCATTCACTCCCACACACATCACGGTAAGACTGGCCAGAATTTCTAAGATAATCACAAACGAAGCTTCATAATGTTGCTTAATCGAAAATAAAGATAAATCACCTGGTGGAACAGCGGTTATCGTTGCTAATTTTCCTGACAAGAAACCTCCAATGCCCAAAGATACAAAGAAGATCCCCATCATGGTGCTCACACGACTTCGATTAGCAAGTACAGTGATGGCACACAAGCCAACAGGCGATAGCAGCAATTCAGCTAAAGAAATCATGAGATAGGCTGGAATAATCCATAACGGTGACAATAAACCTTGTGTTTGTGTGCTCATATGAGCCACAAGAACAATCAATGCATAAGCACAAGTCATGACAAACATCGCGAATAAAAACTTATTTCCCGCTCGAATTGTGTTTTGAAATGCGTACGCTTTTATTTTTTTACGCGATAAAAATAATCCAATCACAAGCATACCAACGCTTTGAATCGCAACGTAATAAGGCGGAGGAAAAGGAAATCCAATAAGACTCGGTTGAATCACGCGTGAAATAAACAGCGTAAGAGAGAGAAACATTTGAAAATAGAAAGCCCAAAACATGGCTGATATGACGCAGAGCAACAAAATGACCATAGTTTTTCGGGCTTGCGATGATTCTTCTTGCCGTGTGCAATACACCAAGTAGCCTAAAGAACCCACCGTCACGGCTAAAAAGACACTGTCTGCGAGGGCAGGTAAGCGCATAATTAAAACCGCAACGCTCCATACAAGCACAATCATACTGAAGGCCTGAAGTGTGCGTTTAAAACTGTACTGATACGGCTTATAATCTTTGATTCGGTAACATCGAATACCTAGCGAAAAAATGATGATACCCAATGAAATACCTATCGCCGCACTCATAAAAGATACGGACCAACCAAAATGCCGATTCAAATAACTGGGAAGGGTTGTTCCTAAAATAATACCACTGGTAATACCCATATAAAAAATAGTAAAACCACGTTCACGGCTTGCTGAATTTTCAGGGTATTGGTTACCGAGTAACGATGAAATATTGGATTTTAATAAGCCGGTTCCTACAGCCATGCCGGCTAGCGCAAAAGGTAAGCTGCAATCAGATGCGTAAAGCCCTAAAAATAAATAACTTAATAATAAAAAAACTGCCCCAAGCAGGGTTGCTCGTTTTTGCCCAATTAAATGATCAGCAATCCAGCCACCCAAAACAGGAGAAATATAAGTGAGTGCTGTAAATGAGCCGATGAGAGCATAAATACGCTTGTCAGGCCAGGAAAAGTAGAGGGCTAAATAAAGCGCAAGTAACGTTTGAATAACATAAAAACCGTACCTTTCCCACATTTCAGTGGCAAAAAATACACGAAGAGCTGGGGGATGTTGGTGTTTAGTTACTTCCACACAATACCTGTTATTAATTATAATTTACCAGAAATCCTAACATAATTATCACCAAATAACGAGGCTCTAACAGAATGCTGTGGTACAATTGCGACCACAGTATTCAAAACAGCGTTTAGGAAAAACTATGACTGTTGAAATTTTTACAGATGGTGCGTGCCGAGGAAACCCAGGCCCAGGTGGCTGGGGCGCATTGCTTCGTTATAACGGTAAAGAAAAAAAAATTTCAGGCAGTATGCCGCACACCACGAATAACCGCATGGAACTACAAGCCGCCATTGAAGGCTTAACCGCCTTAACGCAAACCTGCACCGTAGATTTATATACCGACTCCCAATACCTTCGCCAAGGTATGCTGAGCTGGATGGCTCAGTGGAAAAAAAAGGGCTGGCGCAACTCCAAAAAAGAACCGGTAAAAAACGCCGATCTTTGGCAGGCATTAGATCAACTCGCAACACAACATGAGATACGCTGGCACTGGGTCAAAGGTCACTCAGGACATCCCGAAAATGAAATAGCCGACGAACTGGCAACCGGTGCAATTGATGCATTTCTAGCAAAAGAGGCTTAAGATGTTACGTCAAGTTATTTTAGACACAGAAACAACAGGGATTGGTCATGCCGCAGGTCATCGAATCATTGAAATTGGTTGTTTAGAGCTCATAGATCGGCAGCTAACCGGTGAGCAGTTTCATGTGTATTTAAACCCTGACCGAGCGATTGATGAAGGTGCTGCTAAAGTTCATGGCATTCGAAATGAGTTCTTGCAAGACAAACCTCGTTTCAACGAAGTCATGGAGGATTTTATGAGCTTCGTTGATGGTGCCGAACTGATTATTCATAACGCACCATTTGATGTTGGTTTTTTAAATGCTGAATTAAAACGTGCATCCTGGGGTAAGCCTCTTGAATCGCACTGCTCTATCTTAGATACCCTTGTTTTAGCCAAGAAAAAACATCCAGGTCAACGCAATAATTTGGATGCGTTATGCAAACGTTACGACGTGGGCAATAGCCACCGAAAGCTCCATGGCGCATTACTTGACTCTGAACTCCTGGGTTATGTATACCTAGCCATGACCGGCGGTCAAGCCACGTTGTTTGGTGAAAATGAAGATAGTAGTCGTGCCGGAAAAAATCAGGGACTTAACCAGCAAGCTCCGGTTTTATCAAGTAAGTCATCGATTTTACATGCTACAGCTCAAGAGCTTGCTGAACATGATGCTTTTATTCAACTTTTATCAAAAAAATCAGGTGTTAATCATTGGAGTGAATCATGATATCGAAAGAACAAAGTCAAAAAAAAGTCCCAGACCTAGCGGACTATATCCATGCATTAATCGAGCACTTGACCACTCAAAAACAGCAAGGAGAAGCATGTTTAACAAAAGAAGATTATGTGGGGGCACAAGAGAAATTTGATAACGCCCTTAATCATTATACAGTGCGCACAAAAACGCTAAATCAACTTACATCCCGTATATATATACCTCAGCTAGATCGCATCAATGAGCATCAAGCAACGCTAAAAAAACACAATGATATATCAACTGAACTCATGGATCTTTTGAATGATATAACCCATAAGCGTGAGCAAAACGCACCTCAAGCAGAGCAGCAAGCGAAAGAGATTAAACGGCTGGCAGCCATTCAATTAGCTGAAACACATAAAATCGAACTTGAAGAAAAACTGATTCAAATAACTCAAAACATACATGATCTTCACAGCACCAGCACCCGTACGGATAAAGGCAACACCATTAGCGAAGAGAGCTTAGTAAATCCCGCTCAATCAGCCCTTAATATGTCAATTTTAGCTGGCTTTATAACGGCCTTAGGTATTACCGCGGTCGCCATTGCCTTTGCTACGCTTAATCTTGCGGGACTTGCTATGCCAGGCGTGGCGCTTGCAGGATTTGGTCTTGTGACTACCGCTATCGGATGCAGTATTTTTTGTAGTTCGGCTAAAAACGTTGATGAATATACTGATAATTTATGCAGCCCATTTCATGCGTCAACGGCTTAGCACTATTCCTATGCAAGTTCATCTTAGACGGTGGCTTCTTGTAGCATGCTTGTTTAACCATACTGTTTTTGCTGGCGATGTTTCAGAGAAAATTAATGCGCTGATTCATGAACAATTACCCCATGCAACTGTAGGCATACACGTTAAAGATGCGGAATCTAACGCTGTTATCTATAGCAAGTACTCGAATAAACTTTTAGTTCCTGCAAGTGGTATGAAGTTGTTCACGGCTGCTGCAGCACTTTATTATTTTGGCCCAAAGCATCAGTTCGAAACCAAACTCTCAGAAAAAAACCAAAATATCTACCTTACGTTTGGAGGAGATCCGTCATTAAGCAAGCGTGATTTAACGGCTTTGATTGCAGAGCTTAAAAATCATAATATTACGCACATCAGAGGTAATTTTGTTCTCGACACTTCACGCTTTAAAGCTCCGTATTACCCTAATGGAATTTCATATGAAGATTTAGGATGGTATTACGCAGCGCCCGATACGGCAGTTATGCTTGATGAAAATACAGAAACGTATATTGTTCATGCCAAAAAGCGTGGTGATTTAATTCAGATTAAACCTAAAAACACACAGCCGGCTTTAACGCTTATCAACCAAGTCGTCACGGTTTCACATGAACAAGCGAACAAGCATTGCAATCTAGATATCGAAATTAAATCTCATAATACATTACGATTATATGGCTGTTTGGCGATCAACGAACAACCTCGGCTCATCTATTTATCCGTACCTGATCCAAATTTATTGGCAACACAACGTATACAGCAAGCGCTTAAACAAAATAATATAAGACTTGATGGTAAAATTATCACAGGACATACACCTTCAAATACTAAACATATAGCCCATGTACTTTCTCCAGTATTAAGTGATTTGGTTGGTCATATGCTCAAAAAATCAGATAATCTTTATGCGAATGCACTCACCAAGCAATTAGGTTTTGCTGTTATGCATGAAGGAAATCATAAGCAAGGCGCTTTTGCTATAACAAAAATCATACTGCAACATACTAAACTTGATATGACACAGGTTGATTTAGCCGATGGCATGGGAACTCGCTATAATTTAGTGACACCCAAGCACATGACCGATTTACTCACCGCAATTTATCATGATAATACTTTAAGGCCTATTTTTTTTACGGCATTACCTAAGGCTGGCGTATCAGGAAATTTGCAAGAGCGCATGCAAAAAACAGCGCTCGATAAGCATGTTCTCGCCAAAACTGGCACAATGCATGATATGTCTTCATTGTCGGGCTATATGATTGATGCCGAAGGAAGCAAGCTTATTTTTTCAATTATTATTAATGGCGTAAATCAACCTATACGTCGAGCAAAAGCTTTAGAAGAAAGCATATTACTCATACTTCATGGTAGATAAATAAAAAATGCATAGGGAGTTCATCAATCATGACATCACAGGCATTATCATTTACTGACATGAAAGGCTGGCTTAAGCCTCGAGACAACGACGCAAACAAAGGTTCATTTGGCCATGTGCTCATCATTGGAGGTGACTATGGTATGCCCGGTGCTGTGCGGCTTGCAGCTGAAGCGGCGTTACGTGTTGGGGCAGGGCTTGTAACCGTTGTCACGCGCCCTGAGCATGTAGCCACAGTAGTCAGTGGCCGTCCTGAACTTTTATGTTATGGCTTAAACTCTCCTCAAGATACAACACTCGCATTATGCCTCGCCCGTGCAACTATGCTGGTTTTAGGACCGGGACTCGGGAATAGTAGCTGGTCAGAAAGTATGTACGATGCTGTATGTGAGCAACCTACAGCATCTACAGTGCCTTTATTAATCGATGCGGACGGGCTCAATTGGCTTGCTAAAAAACAAGCAAGCTGGAAGTCACGCGCTCATTGCGTATTTACCCCACACCCCGGTGAGGCTGCACGCTTATTAAACACAAACGTTAATTCTATTCAAGCAGACCGCACCAAATCCATACAGTCACTCCAAACACGCTTCGGTGGCGTATTTGTTTTAAAAGGTTCCGGGAGCTTGGTATGCACCAACAATAAAGCACCTCGAATATGTCGCGCAGGTAACCCTGGCATGGCTTCAGCAGGCATGGGGGATGTATTAAGTGGCGTGATTGCGGGTCTTATGGCGCAAGGCTTAACCCCGTGGCACGCTGCTCAAATGGGCGTCCTTTTACATGCCAAAGCGGGTGATGTCACACTTAATAATCAAGGTGGGCCTGGACTTCTTGCGTCAGACGTAATTCCCGCCATACATAGCTTAATGGACCAGTGCTAACCTAAGCCTCTTTATATAACTTCATCATCAACAATACGTTTTTTACGTGCTGATTCATGGCGCTCACGTAATTCAATATCGATATATTTATCGGTTATAGCACTCGAGCTATGTCCGGCATCATCGCGCACATGCTCGCGAGGTCGAATTTTAACATCATCAGAAATACCCGTATGCCGTAACCAATGGACCGTTGCTTCATAGAGCGTTTCAGCTTCTTCTGATAATTTATCATGATGTAATTGCTCGATAGCCGCATCAAATGCATATTGAACTAAGATTCGAATTTGATTCGTGCTTGTAATAGGACCGCGTCCACGATTTTTAGGTATCAAAGGGGCATAATCCGCTGGGGATGGCAGGGGAGAATACGCTAAATATTTTCGCCAGCGCTTAAGCGCCTCCAACATGGCCTCACTTACCGCTATTTGGCGCTCTTTATTGCCTTTTCCTACGGTGGTAAACCACCAATTACCATCACCATCCCGTGTAAAATGATTCATTTGCGGTGCCCAACGTGGATTGGCTGTCAACTCAGAGATTCGAAGATACATGGCATAAAGAGCGGATAAAATAAACAACGTTCGCTCGTGCTCATCAGGAAATTTTTCAGCAAGTTTTTGTGTATTCTCAACAATGTATTGCCATTGCAGCTCAGACAGCCGCCGGATCTTACTGGCACCTTGGATTTTTCGAATAAAACGGCTTTTTTGACGGACCAAAGCAAAAGGGTTAGCACGTGCATGCTCTTCCTGGACAAGGTATTGATAAAAGCTACTTAATATCGCAAATAAATCATTGAGCGACGCCTGAGAGAGCTCAAAGGTTTTAATATTAGGTGCTTGACCGCGTCGATGTGCCGCTTTTGATACGGTAGCTACAAAAGGGCGCCAAGCAGGATTGGGCACACGTTGCCCATCTTTTAAAATAAAACGCGCAGGCTTTGAAACGCCAATCCAATTTTTGGGTGGTTCTTGGCAAAACTCAATAAACGCTTCAATGTCTTCGCGTCCTAAATTATTTAAACTTTTCTCAGCAACTAATACAACCCAATGCAAAAAGCGTTCGACCTCACGCCTGTAAGCATTAAACGTGCCTTGACTGCCTTTGTAAGCCTGCAAGAATCGAGCAGCTATTACAATATCATCAATAGGATAGGGCGCTTTGAGGTAACTCCAAAAACACACACCTTCTGATTGCTCTTGAAGGTGCTCGAGTGTATCGAAAAGAGGCTGTGGTGTACTGGTGTTACTCATAAATAAAGGCTTTAGGTGTGTGAATTTCTTATCTTCCTAAATTTAGGTAGTGAGTGCAACTGATATAACAAAGAATTGCATATTAAATATAACAAACCTATAATTTAATATAAAACAATATTATTCGAGGCCTAGTGTGAGTAAAATATTAGCTATTTCAACTGAAAAAGAACGTGTTTTAAGTAAAGCACTGCTTAATATGGCGTCGTTTTTAAAGTTATCAGGCAAGGATTTAAGTGAAATCATTGGCATCAGTGAGTCGAGTGCAACACGCCTACATCAAGGTAAAAAGCTCATATCTCCAAGCAGTAAAGAAGGGGAGTTAGCACTTTTACTTTTGCGTATCTATAGGAGCTTGAATGCTTTAGTTGGCAACCATCATGACAAAGCACGTGCATGGCTCCAAAGCAAAAATGCCTATTTTAATCACCAAAGACCCATCGATGAGCTAAAAAATGTTCAAGGCCTGGTTCTTGTGCTTAATTATTTAGATGCCATGCGAGGCAAGCTGTGAGTATTTGGGATGCTGGTGAGGGTGGCAAGCATATTTGCGAGCTTAAGCTGGAGCCTTGGAGGGTGGTTGAAGCACAGCATATTTTAAATTCTCGAGATCTTGTTGATAGTTTAGACGAATACGACATACTCGAAGAGCTATTAAATGACTCCAAACCTGCAATCCATACACATATTTTAGATCCGTTAATATTTACGCCGTTTCGTTATCCGCCACTTAAATACGGATCACGATTTGGACGTTTATTTGAACCTTCGCTTTGGTATGGTTCACTGGACATGAAAACAGCACTTACAGAAGTGGCTTATTATAGGCTGAAATTTAATCAAGACACAGAAGCTGAGTTGGGTTATGTTGATACGTTACTCACAGCATTTAATGTGTGCATTAAAACAAAGCACGGTATAGATTTGACAAAATTTCCGTTTTTACAATATCAAACTGATATTTCATCCCAAACGTCATACACATCAAGTCAGTTACTTGGATCTGATATGAGAGAAAATAACATAGCAGCTTTTGTTTTTTACTCAGCGCGAACTAAACATGCTGAAAAAAATATTGGGATTTTTGATATCGATGTTTTTTGTCAAACAAACGGAAGCTACACGTATAACCAACAGACCTGGAAATGCGTTTCAAGCAAAGACGATGTACAGATAGCTAGAACCGATAATTTGGGGAAATATGAGGTCATCCACTACAATCATAGCCATTTCCACTAATGGTGATAATGGGAGTTATCACCATTAGTAGAGGTGTTGGAGAAGCTAGATCATAGAATCCGGCCTCTCGCGTGGTAAATCCAGATCTGGATATTCTGCTCGATCAACCAGTCGATACTCATCCTCTATGATGTACATAAGTGAATTACTTATGCTTTTTAACATATCAAGATTGCATGGCTGACCATCTTGTTGTGGACATGAGATATTCATATAAGCAAGAAAAAGACTCTTCCATTCTTGATATTTTGTATATGAGGCATGGACCGTTTCCTTGGAATTAGGAAAATAGTACTCTATCTGCTCAACACTTTCTTTTGTTTTCTCAAGATTTAAGTGTCCAGAATTCTGCAATTCACCTTCCCCATGGTTACTTCCTGTCACCCATGTATGTTTGTCATTAGAATAACGTTGAAAAAATGTGACTACGTTATTCTTACCATTGAGCACACTGATAAAAGGCCGTCGCGCTCCATCCATGCCGCGAATAGCTCTACATGAATCAGGAAAAATATCAGGCGTTAGGTAATCAATATAATCTCCTCTTCGTAGCCACCACGCTTTAGTATTAAAATTATTCACAGCGCCCTCTTCAGCTATCTCTGGCATGTTAGGCACATCAAACCGAGGCGTTTGAAACAATCGCTCAGGATTAATTGTTTTAAACAGGCTTACGTGATACCCCTCAGCCAAAACTTCTGTTAAAGCATGTTGCAATGTCTTGTTCCAGAAAAGAGCCAATGGATTGATGTAGATGAATACACTTTCTTTAAACCCGTTAACTTTCAGTTGAGGCAGTACATCATTTAAAATTGTTTTCGTATCAAAAGATCGACTCAATGCATGATCATGCGAAATTTCGACAAGTTGCTCAGGCTCAAGGTAACTTAATATAGACGATAATATCTCTGTAGGTACTTCAGCTGTAATTGTTTTACCTTTGACGATATATTGATGCACCAATGTATGCTTGAATTTTAGTTTTTCGTCATTATTGAGTAGATTTAATGTATCATTGTACTCATGAACTGAAGCTTCCAATGCATCCCAAGCCAACGCTATGGTAGTTTTGGGTAGCTTGAAATAATAATCTAGAATGCGATATTTTGTCACGAAACTTAGCATGTAATCGAGCGGGCGCAACCAACCCCTTACTTGAGAAGTAGATCGATAAGCTTCTCGCTGAGATTCAGGAAAATCATCTGGCTGTAACTTTGACTCATCAAAAAACAACCTATTGAGCAGTTGATGTTTAGATGCATTGAGCTCTGTCAGATCCAAGGGCTTTGGGTTGATAGATGACACGTTGCCTTCTGCTGAAGATCGAATTGCATTAACGGGTGAGAGGGCCCTCATCAAATCTACAGACCTTGTAAGCGCTTCTAGACTCCCAAATACTGCTGGTATAGAATCTGTGGATTGTTTGTATTTCGCCCTCAATAGAGGAAGTAACGCATCAATTTTTGATGTAATTTCAGAACTTGTTGTATCGATGTTTATAGGCATAGCGAATTCCATAAATTAAGGGCATGCGTTATAACAACACATGAATGCCTTTAATTAAACCAATAAACACAAATAAAGCCCATCTTAAATTACGTATTCAAACTGTTTTGTGCTTTATTTACTTCTTCATCATCTTTACCAGAACAGGCACGGGTAGAAAATATTGAATTCAAAGTTAAATTTGCACTCGGCGCCTCTGAATGAGCCTGACGCAAGGCTTCGTGAAGTCGTTCATTTTTTTGTAAGACACTTAAGTAATGCCCTGCCCGACCATTCAATTCTTGAACAGCATAACTGGAGGTTTCCTGGCTATATAGTTCTTGAGCAAATATTTCAGCGCTACTTTTAATAATAAAATCAATCACCTTAAGTTTAGACATATTTTTATCTTAACAAGGAATCAACTGCAACTGTGATATACTCAAAATATCAACCTCGAGATGAATTATAAATCTATGAAATTATTGTTTGATTTTTTTCCTATTTTAGTTTTTTTCTTATGTTTCAAGTGGTTTGGAATATACACAGCAACTGCTGCGGCCATGGTTCTTTCTGTTGTTCAGGTCGTTTTTTTTAGACTAAAATACCAACGTTACGAAAAATTGCATTTGATAAGCTTGGTGCTTATTTGTGTTTTAGGTGGTGCAACCCTCATTTTTCATGATCCGTGGTTTATAAAATGGAAACCAACCGTGATTTACTGGCTTTCCGCCGTCATATTTTTGGGTTCTGTTTTCATTGGAAAAAAACCAGTGATTCAAAAAATCATGGAGCATAACATTTCCCTACCTCTTGAAATTTGGCGTCGCCTAAGTTATGCATGGACCGTTTTCTTTTTGACCATGGGCGCCACCAATATATATATTGCCTATCACTACGACACAGAAACATGGGTTAATTTCAAATTATTTGGTGGCGCTGGCTTTACGTTTATCTTTGTTTTGCTTCAAGCTTTATATTTAGCAAAACATGTTAAAGAACCTGTCACACCGAAACATACAATAAAAAAACGCGCTCAAAGTCGTTCATAAGCGCTAAAGCAAAGGATTGCCATGCGGCTATTGCTGATAGAGGATGATGAGTTACTGGGTGATGCCGTTAAAACCGGACTTACCCAATTTGGCTACGTGGTTGATTGGCTTAAAGATGGTGAGTCTGCGCGTCTTGCCCTAAAAAATGAGTCATTTGAGTTGGTTATTTTGGATTTAAGTTTGCCTAAACTACCTGGGCTTAGTTTATTAAAAAATATCCGCCAGGTTGGCAACAAAACCCCCGTTATTATATTAACAGCCCGTGAATCCGTTGAAGATCGCATTGAAGGCTTAGATGCAGGGGCAGATGATTATATGTTTAAGCCGTTTGATTTAAACGAACTTTCCGCACGTATTAGAGCGCTTATTCGACGCTCTCAAGGCCGCGCGGATACGCTTATTAAATATAAAAACATCACAATGGATCCCTCTGCGCATACAGTTTTACTCAATAATGCGGAAGTCAACATTTCTCGTAGAGAGTTTTCTCTACTACAAAAATTACTTGAAAATACGGGGCACGCCCTATCACGCGAGCAGCTCATGCAAAGCATGTACGGCTGGGATGATGATTTAGACAGCAATGTGCTCGAAGTGCATATACATAACTTAAGAAAAAAATTACAAGCTGATTTTATTCGAACCATTCGTGGCATTGGATACATCGCCGAGAAAGAGTCTAACGCTTCTTAACGAGGTATACGCTTGAAAACATCCATCCGAAAATTTCTTTTGATTAACCTATTATTAGCGATAAGCCTAACCACGTTTCTTACAGCTATTGGAAATTATTATCTGGATCAAAAAGATATCGAAGAGCATTTAGACACTTTAATTTTTAGCCGATTAAATAAGCCATCAGGAGCGCAATTAATATTAGCCGAGCGCTATCAGATCCGAAATGAATTAGCGCGGCGCATAACACATGATGATATATACATCATGTTACTTACCTTTCCTTTATCAGGCCTGTTAATTTGGATTATTATTGGGCGTGGGTTATTAAGTATCGATCGCGTAGCAAAAGAAGTAGCGCATCGTGCTCCAACTCATCTCGAACCGGTGAGTTTAGATGCAATTCCTGAAGATATCAAACCGATGGTTGATGAGCTCAATAAACTCTTTTTTCGACTACAAGAAGGCTTTGAGCGTGAAAAACGATTTGCTTCAGATGCTGCTCACGAACTCAAAACACCCCTCGCCGCAATCAAAACACAAGCTCAAGTTGCGCTTAACACCCCGATTATAGACGAAAAAAACACTGCCATCACAAAATTAATCACCAGTGTAAATCGAAGTACACATATTGTTCAACAGCTTTTAACCATGAGCCGATTGGTCCCAGATACACCCAACATAACCGGCTTTGAGTCGATTGACTTAATCCGTGTTACACGTGACATGCTTGCTATCATGGCACCTGTAGCTATTGATAAACATGTTGAACTTGAATTTCAAGCGGATCAAAAAACACCTAATTTCCAAGGCAATACAACAGCTATCTGTATTTTGATTAGAAACTTAATTGATAATGCCATTCGTTATACCGGTGAGCATGGATTAATTTCTGTGCGTGTTCGGCCTGATGATGGCCACGTCATGTTAGAAGTCGAAGACAATGGTCCGGGTATTCCTAAAGAATTACACACGCGCGTGTTCGAGCGTTTTTTTCGTGTGCTTGGAAACAAGAGCTCAGGTAGTGGGCTTGGGCTCGCAATCGTCAAGCAAATATGCGAATTGCACCATGCCCACATTAAGCTTTTCGCACCTCAGAAAAACAGCGGCTTGATCGTGAGCGTATATTTTCCTTGTTGCCCTCGGCATAGCGGCACTATGTTATCGAACAGCTAAACTTTGTAACGCTTCCCGAATTAATTGTTCGCATGTTTTTTTGCCATCATCGAGTTTTTGAATCACTTTGTTTGCTTCTTGAGGCTTATAGCCTAAAGCTTCTAATGCTTTCACCGCTTCATCCGATTGTAACGGTGCTGTATCTACTGAAGTATGACTTGATAAATAATCAGCATCTTGGAGCCTATCTTTCATTTCAACAACCAAGCGCTCTGCTGTTTTTTTACCTATGCCTGGTAGTTTGGTAAGCAACGCCGCATTTTCTTGCCGAATACAGCGCACAAACTCATCCGGTTTAATGCTCGACAAAATAGCAATGGCGAGCTTAGCTCCCACGCCGTTAACACGAATCAAGGCTCGAAATAAATGCCTTTCATCCAACGCCAAAAAACCGTATAAAATCAGTGCGTCCTCTCGTACCAACGTATGAATATGCAAGCTTGTAGGCGCATTCATGGTTTCAAGCTGGAAAAATGTAGGTAGCGAGGTTTCCACATCGTAACCCACGCCTTGTACATCCAGTACAATTTTTCCAGGTACCCGCTTATCAATAACATGTCCTTTTAACCAACCGATCATAATATCTTGCTCCTTAATAAATGTTCACGTCGAACATGGCTATGACACAGTGCCACCGCTAATGCATCCGAAGCATCTTCCTGAGGTGCACGTGATAACACAAGCAAACGCATCACCATCTGCTTAACTTGTTCTTTATCAGCAGCGCCATAGCCTGCAACGGCGAGTTTAATCTGCCTAGGAGCATATTCAGCAATGGTGCGTGCTTGGGCAGCACAAGCAACCATCGCAGCCCCTCGAGCATGCCCTAATTTAAGTGCCGTATTTGCATTTTGATGCATAAAGACTTGCTCTATTGCCACTTCATCAGGCTTAAATGCTTCTGATAACTGCTTTATCCCGTTGAATATTTCGAGTAATCTACCGCCTAAAGTATCTTGAGTGGTCGTTCGAATACAGCCACTGTCTAAATACGACACGTGGTTTCCCATTAAACGAATAAGGCCATAGCCTGTAATTCTTGACCCTGGATCAATCCCTAAAATAATGGTCACTCAGCTATCCTTTTTATTGCTTATTGACGTGTATATTATCTGGATGTGATTCTTTCATAAAGAAAAGAACAAGAACCAAGCTGGTAATATAACTCACAGGCATGATAAGCAAGGCTTGCTGATATCCAGTCAAGCCATATAAAGAAATGCCATCTACTACACGAACATCTCCGATATGATGCAATACAACCCCTACCATAGGTTGAAAAAAAGCGGCGCCGATCACAACCGATAAGTTATTAAAACCGCAGGCAGTACCTACAAGATTCGGATGGTTATTATCTTTGACTACGGCAAAACTAACCGTTTGACCCGCGGCACCCAGACCAAAAATAAATAAGACCAAATACATCCAAGACATCGGTATATCAGGCATATATAAAATAATTGATGTTGCTAATAAACCTAAGCAGGCACTTAGACCTAGCGCTAAACGTCGTGTTTGTAACCGATCGCTCCACCAACCCATCAATGGACTACCAAGACCGATAGCAAGCCAAATCATGCTGCACATACCCGAGGCAACAAGTAAACTGGTATTATATTTGACTTGAAGATAAGGTATGCCCCATAAGCCTGCAAATACCGCAATTGGCGTCCAAATGGTACAAGCATAAAGACCGGTTATCCACGTATAACCACGTCCGGTGACGGCACATAACCGCTTCCATTCTTCACCCAGTGAATGCTTAGGGGCTGTTTGGGTTGCTTGATTAGGATAATCACGAATAAAAATCCAAAATAGCAGCGCTAAAATAAATCCAATACCACCTAGAATAAAACTTGCCGTTCGCCAACCGTAGGCATTAATCAGTATGGCCAGAGGGCGTTCACCAAACATGGCGCCCAGCGAGCTCATAAACTGAGCTATACCAGCAAATAAAGCAAATTTCGTGGGTTCAAACCAACGTGATAGCAAGACCAAGGCGCCTATAAACGAAAAGGCTGAGCCAAATCCCATCAAAAAACGACCGGCTGCAGCCGCCATAATATTAGTTGTTGCTGCAAAAAAAACGGAGCCCAACGCGCATAAAATAATGGCACAGGTCATTAATTTTCTTGGCCCATAGCGATCAAAAAGCAAGCCTGCAGGTACCTGCATCGGTGCATAAGCATAAAAATAAAATGCTGAAATAAAACCAAAACCACTGGCGGATACCCCAAAGGTTTTCATCATAGGAGCGGCCATAACACTCGGTGAAACCTGTAAAATAAATTCATATAAGTAAAATGCTGTAGCAAGCAAAAAAACAAAGTAAGGCATGAGTTTATGGTGTGTCTGAGGTATTGTGTTATCTGTATTCAAGACATCTCCCAGCTAAATTTACAAACAAGCATTACACCTTAATACGAAATTACTTGTCAATCCCTACGTCGAGATGCTGATACATGGCGCATGTTCGACTTTTATACGCGATAACCTTGCGATTTATTTCATTTTCGTGCACGATACTCGACTTTATATATTTGTATATTGAGAATTTACCCTAATGGCAAAAGAAGATAATATTGAAATGGATGGCGTCGTGATTGATACGCTTCCTAACACCATGTTTCGCGTTGAACTTGCAAATGGTCACATTGTTACAGCACACATCTCAGGTCGCATGCGTAAAAACTACATCAGAATTTTAACCGGTGATAAAGTTAAAGTTGAATTAACGCCTTATGATTTAACAAAAGGTCGTATTATCTTCCGCGATAAGAACTAAGCCCCAAGATCTGAGGCCTATTGCGGCCAGGAATGACGGTGCGATGATTACCCCCCAGCCACCGTCATTTCTTCAATTAGAATAGATCCACAACGCGTTGCTGTTGATGGGTTAATATCCGTGCCTACTGCAAGAATATTCAAAAACATATCTTTAAGATTACCAGCAATCGTAATTTCATCGACAGGATATTGGATTTGACCATGCTCAACCCAAAAACCTGACGCACCTCGTGAATAATCACCGGTAATACCATTAACGCCCTGCCCCATAAGTTCGGTGACCAATAAGCCTCGATCCATGGTTTTGAGTAATTCGGTTAAGTCGCCTGCTGTTGGATCAATCGTGAGGTTAGCAACACCGCCACAATTAGCCGTTGTTTTCAAACCAAGCTTGCGTGCTGAATAACTGCTCAATACATATTGTTGCAATATACCCGCTTCAACCAAGCGATTAGAACGCGTGATAATCCCTTCACCATCAAAAGGCGTGCTTCCTAATGCACCTAATAAATGAGGAGCTTCATAAATATTAATATTATCAGGAAAAATAGTTTGACCTACGCTATCCAATAAAAACGAATTTTTGCGATACAAGCTTGCGCCACTGATCGCCTGTATAAGCGAAGAAAGTAAACTACTGGATACACGAGACGAAAAAATAACCGGTGTTTTTTGAGTTTTTATTTTCCTAGGAGATAATCTATCCGTTGTTCGCTTAACCGCTAACGCCGCCAGTTCATCAATCGGCATCAAGCCATCAGGATGACGCGCTGTTGTATAGGCATAGTCGCGCTGCATCGCCCCATCGTTTTTAGCTCCTTCTTGTGCCAACAACGAACAACTCATGCCATGACGGCTGCTTTCCACGATACCTGAAAACCCTCGTGAATTTGCAAAGCCATTACAAAAATTATACGTTGAAAAATTAACACCATCTGAGTTATGAATACGTCTATCTAAATCGCGAGCATATGACTCACAGGTTTGGGCTAACCTACCCGCATCTTCTGGCGTAATCGTCCAAGGATGCAATAAGTCTAATTCAGGATAATCCACAGAAATAAGCTCGGCATCAGGCAAGCCCGAGCAAGGATCTTCGGCGCTAACTTTAGCAATCTCATAAGCTGCATTTACCATCGCATCCAAGGCTGCTGGCGAAGTATCACTGCTGGTAGCACTGCCCTTTTTCTGGCCTATATATATGGCAACACTTACCCCTTTTTCTTCACTAAACGCAACGGTCTCAACAGCTCCCATGCGTACATCAACACCAAAGCCTTGATCGTGATTCACAGAAACAACCGCATCTGTTGCTCCTTTGTTATGCGCACGTTTTAAAACATCATCCATAAGATTATTTAAAGATTCTTTGCGTTTTGTTTGAACTTGGTTGATCTGTGGCGTTAAATTTCGCATGATAGTCCTAATACTTAAGAGGTAAGCGTCTGCAACTAAGGATACAAGATAACCATGCTGAGGCAAACCAAGATACACGCTTATATTTGCTTTCTTTTATTCTCATGGATAAATATCTCCATGGCGCACACGTGGAAAAACGTTGCCCCTGGTATTGATTACATCGATATGGCGGATAGAAATTTAGTTCCCTGGTCTCACATACATGTTTTTAAAATTAACCTAAAAAAACAAGCACTAGATATCGTCACAGCACATGATTTATCCAAAGAAAATGCATCGGTGAAAGACTTTGCAATGCATAGTAAAGCCGTGATTGCGATTAACGGTGGTTTTTTCGATACGCAATATAAACCACTTGGATTACGTATTGGGCACGAGCATCAATATTCAAAATTAAAATCGATTAGTTGGTGGGGTGTTTTTTATATTGCAGATAATCAAGCCCATTTATCGAATTACTCTTATTTTAGATCTCATCGCAAACATATTGATTTTGCTATTCAAAGTGGTCCTCGCTTATTAATCGATGGCAAATCACCTAAATTAAAACCTGGGCTTGCTGAACGGACAGCGTTGGGCATTACTGAAAAAAGCGAAGTTATTTTATTGGTGACCGAGCGTTCCCCCATGAACACAGCCACGCTTTCAGATCTGATGAAACACGCGCCCCTATCGTGTGATCAAGCCTTAAATCTCGATGGTGGAAGCTCGAGTCAAATCTATGCTCAACTTGGCTTGCTGAATATTCATGCGCATGGGCTATCTAATGTCAGTGATGCTGTGGTTGTTAAACCACGAGAATAAATCTACATGTTATCCACAGGCTATACCCAGAGTTATGCCCTTGTTATTTTAGACGAAACACATTATATTGTAACTCTCGACTCGAAAAACAACTACATGTTGTGTTTCGGCAAAAAAAAGCTTTCCCTTATTTATCACACAAACTTACCTTCTTTGGAGGAACTATGGCCCAATTACTTGAACCCGAACACGTGCTATCTGATGAGAGTTCTGTTGAGTTCACTGTACATGCTCCAGGTACAATTAAAACCATCAAACGCAATGGTAAAGTAGCCCCTTACGATGCAAATAAAATTAAAATTGCCCTCACCAAGGCGTTTATTGCCGTTGAAGGTGGCCGTGCGGCAAGCTCAGATCGTGTGCATATTAATCTCGAGCAATTAACACAGCAAATTACTTCTGCATTTAAACGTCGTCTTCCAAGTGGAGGCACCATTCATATTGAAGATATTCAAGACCAAGTTGAACTAGCTTTAATGCGAAGTGGTGAATACAAAGTTGCTCGCGCTTATGTTTTATATCGTGAAGAACGCCGCAAAGCACGTGAAGCAAGCTTAGAAGCGAATGCTGCTAAACATCCTAACGCACCCTTAATTACCATGCCTGACGGTGACGTTAAACCGCTTGATCTCGATCGCCTTCAAACCTTGGTTGATGAAGCATGTGCTGATCTATCCGATGTTGAATCTGCACCTATTCTTAAAGATGCACTTCGTAATTTATACAGCAAAGCTAACCTTGAAGATGTTCATAAATCACTGATTATGGCCGCTCGCGCCATGGTTGAAAAAGAACCTAATTATACCTATGTAAGTTCAAGACTTTTGCTCAATAGCTTACGCACCGAAGCGCTTAGCAAACTTGGCATGCAACAAGAAACAACGTGTTCAGAAATGGCTAGCTTATACCCTGCTTACTTTAAAAAATACATTGCACAAGGTATAGAGCAAGGCATTCTTGATCCGAGCTTAAGTGAGTTTGATTTAGATAAACTAAGCCAAGCTTTATTACCTGACCGCGATAAGCAATTTACTTACCTCGGCTTACAAACGCTTTATGATCGCTATTTTATCCATGAGCACAACACCCGTTACGAATTACCTCAAGCCTTTTTCATGCGCGTTTCCATGGGGCTTGCAATGCGAGAATCTAATCGTGAACAAAAAGCGATTGAATTTTATACGCTGCTTTCTTCATTTGATTACATGTCATCGACACCTACGTTATTTAATGCAGGTACGGTACGTCCTCAATTGTCTAGCTGTTACTTAACGACGATACCTGATCATTTGGATGGTATTTATAGCGCAATGAAAGATAATGCTTTACTTTCGAAATTTGCAGGCGGTCTGGGTAATGACTGGACACCGGTTCGTGCTATGGGTGCACACATCAAAGGTACCAACGGACGTTCACAAGGTGTGGTTCCTTTCCTAAACGTAGCTGATGCAACTGCTGTAGCCGTTAATCAAGGCGGAAAACGCAAAGGTGCCGTGTGTGCATATTTAGAATGCTGGCATAAAGATGTTGAAGAATTTTTAGAGCTCCGTAAGAACACCGGTGATGATCGTCGTCGTACACACGATATGAACACAGCACTTTGGATTCCCGATCTGTTTATGCAACGCATGCATGAAAACGGTGACTGGACATTATTTTCACCGAACGAAGCACCCGAACTGCATGATAGCTACGGTAAAGCGTTTGAAGCATTATATATCGGCTATGAAAAAGACGCTTCCGAAGGCAAAATTCCAAGTGCTAAAACCATTCCAGCCGTTAAACTTTGGCGAAAAATGCTCTCCATGCTTTTTGAAACAGGGCATCCATGGCTTACGTTTAAAGATCCATGTAACCTACGCTCTCCACAGCAACATACCGGCGTAATTCATAGCTCAAACCTGTGTACAGAGATTACGCTTAATACATCTGAAGATGAGATTGCGGTCTGCAATTTAGGCAGCATTAATTTGCCAGCCCATATTATTAACGGAAAATTAGATAAAACCAAACTAAAACAAACCGTTAAGACCGCGATTCATATGCTTGATAATGTTATCGACATTAATTATTACTCGGTACCTCAGGCACGTAACTCAAATTTAAAACATCGTCCTATAGGCTTAGGCATGATGGGATTCCAAGATGCCTTATATATGCTTGGTCTTGATTATGCTTCAGATGAAGCGGTTGAATTTGCAGATATGTCGATGGAGCTGGTAAGTTATTATGCAATTAACGCATCGTCAGACTTAGCTAAAAAACGCGGTTCTTACCAAAGCTATGAAGGCTCGCTTTGGAGTCAAGGTGTCCTTCCCATTGACTCAATCAAGCTATTAGAGCAAGCACGCGATGGTCATTTAACACAAGATAGAACACAACGCCTTGATTGGGAAGCGCTTCGCATTAAAGTACGCACACAAGGCATGCGAAATTCAAATTTGATGGCTATTGCGCCAACAGCTACGATTTCAAATATTTGTGGTGTATCACAATCGATTGAGCCAACGTATCAAAACTTGTTTGTGAAATCCAACCTCTCGGGTGAATTTACCGTTGTTAATCCATATTTAATCGCTGAATTAAAAGCGTTAAATTTATGGGATGAAGTGATGGCCAATGATTTAAAATATTTCAACGGAAGCATTCAATCGATTAATCGCATCCCTGCTGCATTGAAAGCACGTTATGCAACGGCGTTTGAAATTGCTCCCTTGTGGCTAATTAAAGCGGCATCGCGACGTCAAAAATGGCTTGACCAAGCACAGTCACTGAACATTTACATGGCCAAACCATCGGGTAAAAAACTAGATGAGCTGTACCGTTCTGCTTGGGTTTATGGTTTAAAAACAACGTATTACTTACGCAGTTTAGGTGCAAGTAATGCTGAAAAATCAACCATATCTGACAGTTCGTTAAATGCAGTCAAGCTCGAAGAATCAACACCCCAAGCGTGTTCGATTCTAGACCCTGATTGTGATGCGTGCCAATAATACTAACTAAGGAGAATTTATATGACGACAACATTGACCCCACCTCCACTTGTCAAAGCTATGGGCGCCACCGGTTTAGAAGCCTTAGAAATGGGTGCTGCGCGCGTTCAAGTTGATGACAAAAAAATAATCAACTGCCGCGCTGATTTGAATCAATTGGTCCCGTTCAAATATACATGGGCTTGGGATAAATACCTAACCGCATGCGCTAATCATTGGATGCCAAACGAAATCAGCATGAGTGCCGATTTAGCGCTTTGGAATGACCCAAACGGTCTGACCGAAGACGAGCGACTCATTATTAAACGTAACTTAGGTTTTTTCTCGACAGCGGATTCGCTGGTTGCAAATAACCTCGTATTAGCTGTTTATCGTCATATTACCAATCCTGAATGCCGTCAGTATTTGTTGCGCCAAGCATTCGAAGAAGCGTTGCACACACATGCTTATCAATACATTATTGAAAGTTTGGGCATGGATGAAGCTGAAGTTTTTAATATGTACCGTGAAGTTCCATCCGTTTCAACCAAAGCTGCTTGGGCCCTACCTTTCACAGAAAGCCTAGGCGATCCAGCGTTCTTAACCGGAACACCCGAAGCAAACCAACGCTTGTTACGTGACTTGATTGCTTTTTATGTTGTATTCGAAGGCATCTTCTTCTACGTTGGCTTTACTCAAATTTTGTCTATGGGTCGACGTAACAAAATGGTTGGAACGTCAGAGCAATTCCAATATATTTTACGTGATGAATCGATGCACATGAATTTTGGTATTGACGTCATTAATCAAATCAAAATTGAAAATCCAGAACTTTGGACTGAAAGCTTTAAACAAGAAATCAATCAACTTGTTAAAGACGGCGTTGAAATGGAATATCAATATGCTAAAGATACCATGCCACGTGGTATTTTGGGCATGAATGCTGAAATGTTTGAAGAATATTTGCATTTTATTGCAAACCGAAGACTCAATCAAATTGGCTTAGCTGATATGTACCCTGGTGCTGAAAATCCATTCCCATGGATGAGTGAAATGCTGGATCTTAAAAAAGAGAAAAACTTTTTTGAAACGCGAGTGATAGAATATCAAGCCGGTGGAACCTTGAGCTGGGATGATGAATAAGACAGAAACCAAGATCTAAAAACAAAAAACCGCCGTGATATTGATACCGGCGGTTTTTTTTTTGATAGCTAGCTCCCAACTCAAATGCTAAACCAACCACAAAAGAAAAATATTTAATCTATAATAACAATTAACAACCAACGTCATAGAAGCTCATAATGATTTTCAAGAGGCATTTGCCTGATGAGTAAATCAAAGAGACAATATTTATTGAGCTTATCCGGTCTTTATTTCGCTCTTTTTGCCTTACTAGGCTTAGCCTTAATATTATCAGCCATGACATGGAAAGTTCTTTACGCAACCAGCCTTGATATAAATAAACATATCTATGCAGCGCAGTTGAATTTAACTCAAGGCCATTTAATGCTTGAAAAAAAACTACATGGCGCAGATGAAATAGCCGCATCACAGGTGTGGTTAAATTTTGAAAGCGCTCAAACATCAATCAATCAGCTTATAGCAATATTAAATCGTTTCAACCGAGTCTCCTTCGTCAAAACAACTAATACACACATACCCATTAACTTATTATTAAACATAAACAAAAAAATAACTCAATTGGAAACAAAAACCAATAAACTATCGCGTGGTAAACGATCAATAAAATCAAGTGCCCCTGAATATGATGTTCAATATAATCAGCATTTTACTGAAATTTTAGCAGATATAAGGTTTGCAAAGCATATATTAGACAAAATTATAAACCATGCCATGGAAAGACAATTTCGCCTACAGCTTCTTACCCTGTCATTTTGGATTTGCTTATTATTAGCTACTGTTTCTGCAAGTATTTATTTAGAAAAAAAACGCAACCAAGTCATAAAAAAAATGGAATACCTTGTTTATCACGATCAATTAACTGACTTGCCTAATAGACAGCAAGCGGAAAATTTACTTAATCAAGCGGTTGCATCATCAAAACAATACAAGCATAAATTCGCACTAATGATTTTAGATATTAATAATTTTCGATTCATTAATGATAATTTTGGACGAAAAAAAGGAGATCAATTATTACGTCTGATTGCTGAACGTTTAAAAATATGCTTAAAAAAAGATGATATTATTCCCAAAATAATAAATAAAAGCTCTATTTCACGTATCGATGGTGATAAATTTTCTATTATTTTAGAGGGCATTAATGATTTTCATGATGCTGGATTAATATACCAGCATTTACGAAAAGATATTGGAAGCCCTTTTTTACTTGGAAATGATGAACTCAATATTACATTGAGTGCGGGTATTTCCATGTATCCATTTATTAAACAACCGAGTCATCATTTATTTAGTTTTTCTGAAGCAGCCTTAAAAAAAGCAAAACACGCCGGACGAAACTCTTCTCAATATTACACAAAAGAATTATATAAAGAGCATACAAGTTTGCTCTTACTAGAGCATGATTTAAGCCTAGCTTTAGAATATAATCAATTTAGTTTAGTCTATCAACCTCAGGTATCGCTTACTCACATGACCGTTGTCGGAGCAGAGGTGCTTATTCGGTGGAACCATCCAATTAAAGGCTTTATTTCACCTGATAAATTTATTCCTGTCGCAGAACACGGTGGGCAAATCGCTGCTATTGGAAAATGGATTATACAAAAATCCTGTGAACAGTGGGCTGATTGGGCCAATCAAGGGGTTCAATTACCTAAATTGGCAATTAATTTATCATCAACACAACTTAATAAAGCCAACCTTATTGAAGATATAAATAAAATTGTTGCGAACTCAGGAATAATGCGTGAATGTATTGAGTTCGAAATTACAGAAACATCCATCATGCAAGAAGGAATCGTCGTCAATAATTTTTTACGTGATCTTAAACATGCTGGTTATAGGCTAAGCATTGATGATTTTGGAACAGGCTATTCCTCACTTGAGCGATTAAAAAAATTACCCGTTGAATTACTCAAAATTGATAAATCATTTATAGACGACCTAGCGGAAAATTCCGAGGATTACTTTATTGTTAAAGCTATTATATCGTTAGCTCACAGTTTAAATTTATTGGTTCTTGCGGAAGGTGTGGAAACAACTCAACAGTTAAACATACTCAAGGAGTTAAATTGCGATATAATCCAGGGTTATTTATTTAGCCAACCGCTTAGTTCTGTTGATTTTTTAGCATTTATAACTAAGAAAGCTTCTAATCCCGAATGATGCTAACTTGTCACACGTAAAATTTCAGCAAGCGATGTGTCCCCTGCTAATACACGTTTAAAGCCATCATCTCGGATACTTGGAACCGCGGGTCTAAGATAGGCCTCCATGGTTTGAACGCTTTCATTTCGATGGATGAAACCCCGCAATGTTTCATCTATAGGTATTAACTCATAAATACCCGTTCGTCCTCGATATCCCAGTTGGTTACACGAATCGCACCCAACCGGTTCGCAAATCATAGAGGTATCAATACCTACTTCAAGATGCATCAGCTCACGTTCATCGTCTCGCAGTTTATGTGGCTTTTTACAATCTGGACATAATTTTCGAACCAAGCGCTGCGCAATTAAACCCACCATGCTCGATGAAAGTAAAAACGACTCAACACCCATATCATGAAGACGCGAAAGAGCGCCCAAAGCACTGTTTGTGTGTAATGTTGACAGCACCAAATGCCCTGTCAAGCTAGACTGAATTGCAATTTCAGCTGTTTCCAAATCACGAATTTCTCCAATCATCACAACATCGGGATCTTGTCGGAGAATAGCTCGGAGCCCTCGTGCAAAGGTCATATCAACTTTAGGGTTAACTTGTGTTTGACCAATACCTGGTAAATCATATTCAATCGGATCTTCAATTGTAAGAATATTACGACTGACTTGGTTTAAGTCCGTGAGCATGGCATACAACGAAGTCGTTTTTCCTGAGCCCGTAGGACCCGTGACCAAAATAATACCATGAGGCTCGGTAAGCATATTTTTTATGGTACCTAACGTATCGGGCTTCATACCAAGTAAAGCCAAATCCAGCTGAGCAGACTCTTTATCTAAAAGACGTAATACAATACGTTCGCCATGATTGGATGGCAGTGTCGATACACGCACATCAATGGCATGGCCACCTATTTTAAGAGAAATTCGTCCATCTTGTGGTACACGTTTTTCCGCAATATCAAGTTTGGCCATAACTTTAACACGTGAAATAACCAAAGGTGCGATACCGCGTTGAATCTCTAAAATTTCTTGAAGTACGCCATCAACACGATTTCTGACCACCACGCGATGCTCGTAGGTTTCAATATGAATATCAGATGCCTTTTGCTTAATCGCTTGGGTTAATAACGCGTTTAATAATCGAATGATCGGCGCATCGTCTCGATTATCTAATAAATCTTCGCCGGCGGGGAGCTGTTCAGCAAGTTGCATTAAGTCCCAGTCTTCTTCCATGCCTTCTGTCGCATCTAAAATAGATGATTTTGACTCATATACAGCCGCAAGATGGCGTTGAAATTCTGATGGCGTCACTTGTGTTAATAATAATTCCGTTTCGACAAATCGACGCACCTCAACAAATACTTGGAAATCAATATCAAGAAGATGCACAGCTTCTGCATAACCTTCTTCATTGAATCCCGTCACCGCAATCCCTTGTTTCTTAGCAAAGGCATAAGGGAGACGAGGAATTTTTTCGTGTGTATCCATGCCCTATTTCATCTTTTTATAAGAAGTAGGTGAACGTTTATCAAAAGGCCTAGGTAAGACAGCGTTATTCAGTGCCGGTAGTACTGTGTTTTTATCATGCTGCTCAAAGCTTTCTTGAGCTCGTGAAATTTCAAGTTGCTCCAAGCGTGCATCGTTATATTTCGCTCCAGAAACCTGCAATGTATTGGCTTCGGTTCGTAAAATAACCGGTCGAATAAATACCATTAAAATTTTCTTTTCGCGGTTGGTGATATTATGTTGAAAAAAACGACCTATTCCAGGAATCTCACCTATAATAGGCACACCAAGTTTATCACTTCCGAGCGAATCTTGTGTTAACCCTCCCAGAACAACCATGTCACCACTTTCGACGTGAACCGAAGTGACGATGGCACTGATATTAAACGTTGGCGTTGTATTTGAGTCAGTCGTTGCAAGAGGATCCAGCGTGTCATTACCTTGGTCGATTTGCATTTGAATACCTTGACCACGTGTAATTTGAGGCCTTACATATAAATGTAAGGCAACATTCATACGATCGAACGTTGTAAATGGACTGGCTGTCGTTGTACCGCCTGCATTGTTAGGATATTGCGATGTCGCAACCGACACCTGCTTTCCGATCACAATTTTAGCCTGCCGGTTATCAAGTACCACCACGGATGGTGTTGAAAGAATATTCGCTTTACGCTCTCTTGCTAATGCATAAATCTGAGCCTGGAAATCTTTAATCGATGATTGTGAGTTTAAAACAGCAAATCCAGGACGAAAGCTACTTGAGCTCTGTCCATCCTGATTGAGACTTCCCCATTCAAGACCTAAGCTCTTAAAGTCCGTTTCGTTAATTTCGGTCACCATTGCTTCAACCAAAAGTTGAGCTGGCTTAATATCTAATTGAGTAATTACCGCTCTTAATGTTTTAATTAACATTGGCGGTGCGTTAATAATAACCGAGTTGGTATTAGGCTCGGCAATAATCTGTACGGTTGGTTTGCTACCTCCTTCCAATTGAGATGAAATGACACTTCCCCCAGCCGCCCCTAAACCAACGGTGTCCCCTGAAGCATTTGCCGATGAAATATTAACCACACCCGCCTCTGGATTGGTGCTATCTAACGTTGGGCGTGTAACGGTACCAATGGTTGTACCTACAACACCACTAAAACTTGCTTGTGCAATACCGGCTAAAATAGGCACCAAATCTTCTGCTCGCATGTAATTTAAATAAACGACTTTGGTGTTTTCATCGCCTGAATTAGGACGTTCGCGATCAAGTCTTGCAATCAACAAGCGCAAGCGAAGACGTTCTGTTTTGCTACCACTAAGTAAAATAGAGTTGCTGCGATCGTCAGCAGCAAGTGTGATAGCTTGGCTTGAAGGTGTATTAGGTTTGGTTCTTACCAGGTCTTTCAATGTATTAACAACATCCATGGCCAACGCATGTCGAAGAGGAATCATATCAATACCATCAGCGGATGAAGTATCCACTTGTCGTATGATATCGGTCATTTGTTTAATATTACTGGCTCGTCCCGATAAAATGAGCATATTGGTTGCGGGATAAGACGAAACCATACTCCATTGCGGCATGAGTGGTCGCAAAATAGGTACTAATTGGTCGGCTGCGGCATACTTAACGGGAATTACTTGGACAACAAGATCGTCCCCGTTTGTTGGTGTGCCAGGGGGCATGCCAGAGCTATCTACTGACTGTGTGCGCGCATCCATGTTAGGTAATATTTTAATGACATGGCCGCTAGGCACCGCTGCGTAACCCGATACTTGTAAAGCTGAAAGAAACACTTGGTAAAGTTCTTTATCTGTAATCTCTTCACTGGAATAAATTGAAATTTTACCTTGAACACGTGGGTCGATTAAAAAATTCTTATGAGTAACTCGTGATACCTCGGCTATAACTGCGCGAATATCAGCATCTCGTAAGTTCCAAAGCTTTGTTTCAGGGCTAGAGCGTGTTAAAGCTTCTGGATTTATTTCGCTAACAGGTGGCTCGGAAGGTATAGAGATTTCTGTGAGTGATGATTTAAGTTCTGGCTCAACGGGTGTTGTGGGTACTGATGACGATGATACTGCAGATGATTGATGAGGCGATGCACTTCCAAAATAGTGTTTTGCTTGATCGACATTAAGTAAGCCTTCTGAGGTTGAAAAAACACGAGAAGAACATAATATAGAAATAAGAAGACCGGTAAATCTAAGAGAACGCATCTATCCATCACAGCACGTAATAAAGTCAATGGATTATAACTGATTATATCAAATACCACAATGAATGGTGGCTATGGGTGGACTCGAACCACCGACCTCAGCATTATGAGTGCCGCGCTCTAACCAACTGAGCTACATAGCCTAAAACACGCGGCGATTTTGTACTTTTCTGAGCTCGATGTCAAGCCTGTCGCCACGTTGTTTTTAAAGAATTATCTTCAAGCTCAATACCATCGGCTAAAAGCTGTGCTCGAATCCTATCTGCTTCGTTGAAATCGCGTCTATTTCGCGCATTTTGACGCGCCTCTATTAATGCCTCAATGGCCTGAGCATTTATATCTTTAATTCCAGATTTTAGATATACATCCGGATTATCTTGTAACAATCCCAGCATACCGGCCAAATGCTTCAACGTGACGGCTAATATCGATGAGCCAGTTTTATTAAGTTCATGACTTAATTGAAATAAGACCGACAATGCTTCAGGCGTATTAAAATCATCGCACATGGCTTGCTGAAACAACGCAACCCACGTAGCATCTATCTCAGTATGCTCTTCATCACAAACAACTTCTCGTATCGACTGATAAAGCCGGTTAAGTGCCTTGGTGGCAAGATCTAAATTATTTTCAGTATAATTCAAAGGGCTGCGATAATGACTGCTCAGTAAAAAATAGCGTAAAACTTCAGCCGGATATTTTTCTAGCATATCTTCAATCGTAAAAAAATTACCGAGTGATTTCGACATTTTTTCGTGATTAACCTGCAGCATGCCTACATGTAACCAATAATTTGCAAACGACTTGCCTGTTGCGCCTTCACTTTGGGCTATCTCATTTTCATGATGCGGAAATTGTAAATCCAGTCCCCCACCATGAATATCAAATTGCTCACCGAGCACATCCATCGCCATCGCTGAGCATTCGATATGCCAGCCAGGACGTCCGTCACCCCACGGCGATGCCCAGTTAGGCTCACCCGGTTTAGCGCGTTTCCACAACACAAAATCAAGCGGTGAACGCTTACCTTCAGCAATTTCAACGCGTGACCCAGCATGCAAGTCTTCAACTTTCTTATTGGATAATTTACCGTATTGCGAAAATCGTGTGACTTCGTAACACACATCGCCATCACCGCTGATGTACGCATGTTTGTTTGCAATTAAGCGCTCAATCAATTTTATAATTGCAGGAACATACTGCGTCGCTCGAGGTTCAACCGTGGGATTCAAACAGCCCAACGTATCCGTGTCTTGATGCATGGCGTCTATATATTTCGACGTCAATGCATCCATCGTTACATCGCGTTCAATCGCACGCTTAATGATTTTGTCATCGATATCCGTAATATTTCGAACAAACGTTACTTTATACCCTGAGGCACGTAAAAATCGCACAATAACATCAAACGAAACCATGGAGCGTGCATGGCCCAAATGGCACATGTCATACACGGTCATACCGCACACGTATAAACTTATTTCACCCGGCTTAATGGGCTCAAAACGCTCTTTTTTTCGCGTAAGCGAATTATACAAATAAAGTTCTAACATGCACGCACACCCCGATTATATTATTGCTGTATATCTGAAGACGTAAGTTTTCCCCAGGTATCTTTTAATCCAACTACACGATGAAACACTTGCACCGCGTCATCACATACCGTGTTAACACAGTAATACCCAAGCCGTTCGAACTGAAAGACCTCGCCAAGCGCCTGAGATGCCATAGCAGGCTCCACATAAGCTGATTGGACGCGCTTTGAGTCATGGTTCATAAACTGCATGAAATCTTCTTCACGACCCGGATTTTCATCATGAAACAAACGATCGTATTGATAAATTTCAATCGGATGCGCCGTATTCACGGCAACCCAGTGAATCACACCTTTAACTTTTCGTCCTTCAGGATTTTTACCCAAGGTTTGATCATCATACGTGCAACGAAGCTCTTGAATGCCTCCCTGTTCATCATAAATTACATCCGTACAACGAATCACATACGCTTGCCGTAATCGCACCTCTGTACCAAGCGCTAAGCGAAAATAGCCTTTAACCGGCTCAAGCATAAAGTCACTGCGTTCAATATAAATTTCACGCGAAAAAGGTAAAACACGTGTGCCCGCATCAGGATCTTTAGGATTAAACGAAGCTTCGAGTGACTCAACCTGATCTTCAGGATAATTTTCAATCACAATTTTCAAAGGGTCCAATACGCACAACGCGCGGTTGGCTGTTCGATTTAATTCGTCACGTACCGCGGCTTCTAAAACGCCGACATCCGTCACAGAATCATTTTTTGAAATACCGATCGTTTCACAAAACTGTCGAATCGCTGCCGGTGGATACCCACGTTTACGCATACCACACAACGTTGGCATACGTGGATCGTCCCAGCCATCCACAACATTTTGTTCAACAAGCTCTCGTAGTTTACGCTTACTTGTTACAGTATGCGATAAATTCAGGCGTGAAAACTCAGTCTGAACAGGTGTTGCAGGCACCGGTAAATGCTCAATAAACCATTCATACAACGGTCTATGATCTTGAAACTCGAGTGTACATAACGAATGCGTGATTTTTTCAAGCGCATCAGACAGCGGATGTGCAAAATCATACATAGGATAAATGCACCACGTATCCCCCGTCCGCTGATGAGACACATGTCGTATGCGATACAAAACAGGATCTCGCATATTAAGATTACCCGCACTCATGTCAATGCGCGCACGCAGCACATGTGCACCGTCTTCGAACTCACCGGCTTTCATTGCTTTAAATAAAGCTAAATTTTCATCGACTGAACGCGCACGATAAGGGCTCTCGCGGCCACCTTCTTTTAACGTTCCACGATAAGCTCGCATCTCGTCGGCTGTTAAACTATCAACGTACGCCAAGCCTTGCTCAATCAGCTGCAGAGCAAAATCATAAAACGCTTGGTAATAATCAGAGGCATGCGTTGTCTCAGACCATTCAAAGCCAAGCCAACGCACGTCATCCATAATTGCATGTGCAAACTTATCCTCTTCTTTAATTGGATTGGTGTCATCAAAACGTAAATAACATGTGCCATCAAAGCGCTTAGCAAGACCAAAGCTCAAACAAATGGCTTTGGCATGCCCAATATGCAAATATCCATTCGGCTCAGGTGGAAAACGAACCACAATATGTTCATGTTTTCCTGAGGCTAAATCCGCTTGGATCTTTTGTAATATAAAATGCCCTGGCGTTTCTTCTTGTTTAAGCTGATTCATTATGATTAATTCCTAACAACACGTTAAAACTCATGCGTCTAATTGCCCTAAAAACCAGGGCCCTAAGGTCAACGACGCTAAATTAAATTTTTTGGGATAGCTTACATCAACCAAGTAAAGTCCATAAGGCGGCGCTGTTTCTGCACCTTGGCGTCGGTCTTTAGCAAGCAATACCTCTTCAACCCACGCAACCTCTTGCCGACCTGACCCAACAGCCATGAGAACCCCCGCAATGTTTCGCACCATATGATGTAAAAAACCATTCGCTGTAACATCTAACACCACTAAATCGCCTCGTCGAAAAACTTCAATGGCTTGAATATCTCGAACCGGTGATTTTGCACTGCACTCTACCGCTCGAAACGAAGTAAAGTCATGCTGACCTAACAAGGTCTGAGCGGCTTTTTGCATCAAGGCATGATCCAAGCGCCGGTACTGCCACGTTACATTGCCTTGTAATAAAGCAGGTCGTATCGAAGCATTATAAATAACATAGCGATATCGCCTGGAACCAGCAGAATATCGCGCATGAAAATCATCCCCAATTTCTTGCCCCCATTTTACCGACACATCTTTGGGCAATAAAGCATTGGTTCCATGAACCCAAGCACGAATATTTCGCGAACTTTCAGGATCAAAATTTACCACTTGATGCGTTGCATGCACGCCTGTGTCTGTACGTCCTGAATACGTTACACGCACAGGATGATCAGCTACTTGTGTTAGTGCTTTTTCCAAAACACCTTGAACCGTACGAAGCCCTGGTTGTGACTGCCAGCCATGATATTGGCTTCCATCGTATTCAATAATCAAGGCTATCGGCATTGTATAAATCCAGATTGAAGCATCAGAGAATGATTATACCCCAATATGCCACGTTAATTTTCAAACAGGCAATGTATAATAGGCACCTGTATTTGTCCAGGATAAGCAACCTGAAGCACGATTAAAAATATATATTTATACTGTAAATTTAGATGATGCCTCCTCTGCAAGGCCTTGCGCTTGCGTTTCAGACACCTTTTTTTCATGTTCAGGCATTAAATTCTGACTTGCAAACCAAGCATTAATAATTAGACTCAGCTCATCAGGCGACTCCAAAGGTAGCATATGCCCACTGTCAAGCCAATCAACCTCAGTTTTTAGCGCTAAGGCTACATTTTCCATGTGTTTTTTAGAAATCACTTTATCTTGGCGGGCACCTATCACAAGCGTTGGTACAGGGTTGGCTGGAAACTGGTCTAAAACAGCACTTCGATGCGCGGTTGCGTGCATTTGCTTCCCTACCGCCTCAGGACCCGCTTCATCCAGCATGGTGGTGATTTTTGCGTAAAGTTCCTCTTTGTGCTTGGAATTTATGGGATGAATCATGTGTGAAAGGTACGACTTATCTTTCAATCGCTTCAAGTTTTGCTCAATCACGGATGCATCTACGTTCTTTTTTTCACCTGAGGTACACAGCAACATGAGATGCGATACGCGCTCGGGATGCATTGCATAAAAACGCTGTGCGATATACCCGCCCATTGAAAATCCCATAAGCATAAATTTTTTAAAAGGAAGTTCATTGACTTTCTGAAGCATGGCCTGTTGTGAGGAGCATGCAAGTAAATCGGGCATAACGGGCATCATGTGCTTGGATAACAAGGGCAAAACTTGGCGCCATAATAATTGATTACAACCTGTACCTGGTAACAAAACCAACGGGACTCGATGAAAAAACTTCATAGCCTTAGCTCCTTTTGGGTTGTTGATTCAAGATTAAGCACTATTAATTTAAGATTTTGGTATGGTCATTACGTTTTCAAAAAACAATATGACGCACCAGAATGACAGCTTCTCTTCTCGATGGAAAATACGTTGCAACGTTACATCTCACCCACCTGAAAGAACAGGTTGACGCACAGTCACATTAAGAATCGAATCGGTCCCAATCAAAGTCTCCCTCAAGCTCACCATCAAAGTCTTCTAACTCTTCTTTAAGACGCCTTTTCTCAAGCCGCTCCTCAAGCATACGCTTGACTTCGCGCTTATGTTCGAGGCTTTCGCCATCATCCGTTTCTTCGAAATATTCAGGGGACGCTGCTGTGTCACGTTGTTCAATTCGATTCATGCTAGACTCCATTCTTTCAAGGGGTATACTTATGAGTATAGTTCTTAAAAAATAAAGCGCCTTCATGACCATTATTGCTCTTTCTGCATTCCAAGACAACTACATTTGGGTTATTAAAAATCATGATGATTTTATTTGCGTTGATCCGGGCGATGCCGCACCCGTGATTACTTTTGCACAGCAAGAAAATTTACGTTTAAGTCATATTTTATTAACCCATCACCACGCCGATCATATCGGTGGCGTGCGTGAGTTAGAGCACTATTTTCCTGCTGTTGTTGTACATAATATATTTGAGTTAACCGAAAAACCTGAGTTTATCCAGTTAGGCCAATACAGATTCAATGTATTAAATACACCGGGGCATACCCGAACACACGTGTGTTATTTTGAGCCCTATCAACACTGGCTTTTTTGTGGCGATACGCTGTTTTCAGCTGGCTGTGGGCGTGTATTTGATGGCACCATGACTGAGCTACACGCATCACTTCAGCGACTCAAGCAACTACCGGATGATACAAAAATCTATTGCGCGCATGAGTACACACGCCAAAACTTGAAATTTGCGCGTGCCGTCGAACCTAATAATCAAGCCATACAAACGCACCTAAATTATCTTGAAACCTATCCCAATCAAAACTCTTTACCTTCGACAATACACCTTGAGAAGAAAATAAATCCATTTTTAAGACTGGGCAAGCCAGATGTTCGTGCTTTTATTTATCAACACAACGGGAGTACAGCAACTGAAACTGATGAGGCATGCTTTGCTTATTTAAGACAGGCAAAAGATAGTTTTAAAGCATAATTTAGGTTGAGCGTTTACGTGAATCCAGGACGCTGAAATCTACGGCAGATTTACAAAACGTTTCTTTGATAAAGAAAAACGAGAATATAAAAGATATCATTGCAATAAACAACAAAATTAAAAATGCATATTGATACGTATGTAATCCGAAATTAGCAGCACTTCGTGAACGGTCAATTATCCAACCAATCAGCGGCGCATTAATCGCTGATAAAACCATAATTAATGCATTATTTAAGGCAAGTCCAATACCGATGAATTGCTGTTTAAACTGCTCTGAAATAATAGCAAACCCTACACTTTGCCCACTCGCAGAAAAACCAAGCATAAAAAAGCCGATGATTAACCCGTATCTATGATTTGAAAAAATGATAAGAAGCATAGAAATCACGCTCATCGCAGCAGCAGCAACCAGCACAGGCTTTCGACGTTGTGTATAATCTGACAAAAATCCCAGCAAAGGACAGCCCAAAGCATACCCTAACCATGAAAGTGTTATCATGTAGGAAGCAAAATTTTCGCTAAACCCTTTTAACACAATAAAAACACGGCCTTCATTCTCCGACAGATACTCAATAATAAGATAGACACTCGCTGAAAATAAAGCGATGTACCACGCTTGTGCACGTGAAAAAAGCTTGAGTAACGAGCGTTTGGTTGATTCAGGTCGCTTGAGAATGGAGTATTTTTCAGCCGTTTCATGTCGATTGTCTACAAATAATATAATCATGACAAAAAGAGCGATACCTATAAAACCTAAAACTTTAAATACTAATTGCCATGCGATATGACCTGACGATGTATAGCTTTCCAAAGGTCCAGCCGCAAACATAGGCCCCATGGTACCTATGAATTGAGACAACCCGATAAAAAGCGCGTTATGCCTGTGTGGCATCCAATCATTGACAGCAACCAATAGCGATAAGAAACCAAAGGACGCACCTAGCCCCATCAAGACACGTGCGACAACTGCAAGCCAAAAAGTAGATGCAAAAGCGAAAGAAAACGACGCAAGCGCACAGATAGCAGCGCCTATCATGAGCGATTTTTTGAGGCCGATTTTATCAATAATAAGACCGACGGGAATTTGCATGATACCGTAAATAACAAAAAACAAGGTACTGCTTAGAAGCGAATATTCAAAGGCAGATAAGTGCAAATCATGCATCAAGGGATGCTGGAAACTCCCTAAAGACACACGAAGAAAAAATTCGTACAGAAAAAAGAGAACACAAACACTCCAGACGACAAAGCCTTTGATCGTAAATTGCGTTTCTTTCAGCATAATTTACTCAATCAGCTTATGTAGCTATCAGGTTGTTTTTGATCCCATGCTTCAATAACGCTTTCAGCTTTTTCATGATCAAGAAAAGAAGCCATTTTAAAGATTGGTAGCCCTTCATGAATCAACGGTGTTGTATTAATACCGACAACGATAGCTTCTTGAAGCGCCTCGACTGGCTCTAATATTTCAGCACCGAATGGATCACTAATGGTACCAAGCAACTCACCTTTTTGAACAATTTGGCCAAGCGATACTTCAGGACGTAAGATTCCGCCTTTATGGGCGACAATCCATGCTTCGTCACGTGAAAAAATAGGATTAATTTCTTTGGTTGCTGATTTATCCAGTATATCGATGGAACGCATGACGTTTTTTACCCCATCAACACCTAAAACAATCGCGTTTTCATCAAACCGCATGGCTTCACCACCTTGATAGACCAAGAGTGGAATTTGAAGTTCTTCGGTAATTTGACGTAAGCTATTACCTTCTATCTCAACATTTGTGACGACAGGAGCCTGAAAAGCCTTGGCCAGATTACGCGCCAACTTATTATCAAAATTACAGTAAACCTGGGGAAGAATATTATGATTGAGTCCGCCTGTTTGTAACTCAATGCAATAATCGGCTTTAGTAAGAATTTCTTGCGTTAAGATATGAGCAATACGCTCACCAAAGGTTCCATGCTCATCGCCTGGGAAGCAATCGGCAATATCATGCCCTACGGGCAACATCGCTGGATAATGCGTTAACCCATAAATATTCACCACGGGAATAGCAATGATCGTACCTCGTATATTATCAGGCGTAATCAATTTAGTAATGCGATTAACAATATCTAAGCCGTTTAATTCAGTACCTTTCAAGACTGAAAATAATAACAGACACGGGCCTTTTATTTTACTGTGAATGACTTTGATAGGCATATACAGAGGCGAACATGAATATTGTTCAGGCAAAGGCAAAGCAAGATTTGCCACCTCTCCAGGATGAATCGTTGTGTCACATATTTTAATTTTAGAATTTTTCATGGCAGTAAGTATGTCATATTTTAAGATCAAATGCTATATCTACAATCAGACTCGACCTATCTATACGTTTAATCATTTGATAATTTTCATAAATCTTACACTAATTAACTTTAAATATACTCAAAAAGTTCCTATGCTTTAAATAAAACGTCATAAAAATCGAACTCAAATAAAGGAGTCATACACGTGATTGAGAAAGAAGAACGCGACGAATACAGAAGAAAGGAAAAAAAAGAACATCTTCAACGCGCTGCTTTACTCAAAGAGTTTGCCCGAATTAAAACATATCAAGAAAAACATCAAACACAACAGCAACAGCAGCAGCAATAACAGGCAAACAAAGCTAACGAGAGAACTTAATGCATGGAAGTATTAACTGCATGTTATCCCCTGCACGATCCTGAGTAAGCCGAACACCGACCCCTAGTAATCGTACCGGTTTTTCCAAACCACGATTCCACCCCTCCTTTAACAATACCTTCAGTGTTTCAAGTTCTACGCAATCAGCTAAACGCTCTACCGTTGTTTGTTCAAAATTATTAAATTTTAATTTTATAAACATATGATGTATGCCTGTGATTTTTCCTGCTTTATCAATACGATCATCTAAGCGTCTGATCAGCGTAGGAAGTTCATACATACACGCATCCAATGTTTTCAAATCGATAAGATAGGTCTCCTCTACGCTGATAGATTTTCGAATACGTTCGCTTTTAACTTCGCGATCATCATGGCCTCGCGAGAGCTCGTAAAGCCTCTCACCCATTGAACTGAAGTGCTGTGTGAGTTGAATTTTAGATAAAGCTTGTAACTCGCCACAGGTTTTTATATTTAATTGCGCTAGGCGGTCTTCCATCACAGGACCTACACCAAATAATTTACGGACCGGTAGAGCATGCATAAATTTGGAAATACATTCAGGTGCAATCAGCATTTGGCCATTGGGTTTTCGCCAATCGCTCGCTATTTTTGCTAATGATTTATTAGGTGCTATTCCTGCACTTGCAGTGAGTTGCCGTGTTGTATAAATACGCTCACGTATAGCTTGTGCTATCCACGAAGCACTCCCTTGATGATGCGTACTTCCTGTAACATCAAGGTACGCTTCATCAAGCGACAACGGTTCAATTTTATCTGTAAACTCAGAAAAAATTTCTCGTATATACGTACTTTCCTCTCGATACACATCCATTCGGCCAGGTTGTATCACAAGATCGGGACAAAGTTTTAATGCATGCGCGGTTGCCATGGCCGAACGCACACCAAATTTTCGAGCTTGATAATTACAGGTGGATATGACCCCACGTTTATCAGGTGCACCACCGACGGCTATCGCTTTTGAAGCGAGCTCGGGATAATCACGCATTTCGATCGCAGCATAAAAGCAATCCATATCAATATGAATTATTTTTCTATTCATATAATAGTCAGCTTAAGATGAAAGTCGAGATTTAATCGAAAGCGTTAAAAACATGCGATCGGCAATCAACTGCACCCACGGCCAAAAAAGAACCGTGGTTACAATCGAAAATAAACTGGATGAAAATGGAGCATGATAACCCAATAACAACCCCGTTATGAATAATACAACTTGGTAAATTAAACAAAAAATTCCAAGCCCAAGCATTTGATGGCCGATGGTCAGCAGGCGAAAGCGTTGTGCATTACTTGATGCCATCCATGCCGTAATTAATAATGCACATGCATGTTGCCCCATAAGTCCAGCACCCAACGCATCCAGAGCCAAGCCTGACAAAAGAATAAAAACCACACTGCATCCTTTAGGCACACTCCATTGTAAATAAAGGACTAACGTAAGCCCCCAAAGCGGCCGAAATAAATCAATGGGTTGTGGCAGAGGCATAATACTTAACATCAGCATAAAACATAATGCCATGAACAAACGCATAGGTGAAACCGTCATAATTTGACCTTTTGCTTTTGTAATCGCGAATCCACCTCTTGATTTAACGCTAGCTTTTTCTCATCAGGCCAAACCAACAACACCAGATGGTTACGATCAGGCGATGTTAACGGACGCACACTTACGCGGATGAATTCCTCTCCAGGGTGTATCGTCACGGTTTCAACCACACCTACTGGATATCCTGCTGGATATTGCTGCCCAAGGCCAGAAGTAAGTAAAACATCACCTTGTTGTACAGATACAGTTTTCGGTAAGTGTATCAATGATAAGTGTCGCGTGTTATTTGTACCGTTCAATATAGCTTTTTCACCTGTACGTTGGTTACGTACAGGAACAGCGCTGTTTACATCAGAAACGAGTAGAACCGTGCTGGTTCTCAAGCCTACATCAATCACTTGCCCCATCACCCCTTCGGTATCAAGAACCAACTGACCTAACACAACGCCTGCTTGCTTACCTTTGTTTATAATCACTACTTGGCGTGCATGGCCTGTATTGACAGCTAAAACATCCGCGGCCATTGAGCGATGCTTTGCTGTTTGGGATAAAGCCAGTAACGCTTTAAGCGATGCGTTTTCATCTTGGAGCATTAAGCTCTGCATGTTTTGACTTTGAAGATAAAGCTGTTGATGCCGTAACCGTTCATTCTCAGCAAGAAGATCTTGCTTACTCGTCCACGTTAAGCGCGTCCAATTAATCAAGCGAATAGGTGCATCCGTAGCATACTGAAATGGAAAAATAAATGACGCAAACACACGGTGAATCGGCATAGTTCCGTAATGATGATCGGCAAACATAAACATCACAGCAAGCAAAATCGCAAGAGAAAACCTCCCTCCCCGTTGTTGTGCTTGCTGAAAAAGTCTACCGCGTTGTTTATTCTGTTGAAAGAAAATCACCGCCTCTCAAATCCATGGTTTCTAATGCTTTACCGCCACCACGTGCTACACACGTTAAAGGGTCTTCCGCAACCAGTACAGGTAAGCCGGTTTCTTCCATCAGTAAAATATCTAAATTTTTAAGTAAGGCTCCACCACCGGTCAGCACCATGCCACGCTCAGCAATATCAGCGGCAAGCTCAGGTGGTGCAAGCTCAAGTGCTGCACGTACTGCACCAACAATGCCTGATAACGGTTCTTGGAGCGCTTCCAGAATTTCAGCGCTGCTCAACGTAAAGCTACGTGGGATACCTTCCGCGAGGTTACGTCCTCGAACTTCAATTTCGAACAAATCTCGACTTGGAAAAGCTGATCCGATTTCGTGCTTAATGCGCTCAGCTGTTGTTTCACCAATCAACGTACCGTAATTACGGCGAACATAGGAAATAATCGCATCATCAAATTTATCACCACCAATACGAACAGACTGATGATACACAATACCGCTTAACGAAATAATAGCGACTTCGGTTGTTCCGCCACCAATATCAACCACCATCGAACCGCTGGCTTCTTCAACAGGCATACCTGAACCCAGCGCCGCGGCCATCGGCTCTTCAATAAGAAACACTTCTCGAGCACCTGCACCCATCGCTGATTCACGAATAGCACGTCGCTCAACTTGAGTTGAGCCACAAGGCACACAAACAAGCACCCGAGGACTAGGCCGTAAAAATTTATTTTCATGCACTTTATGAATAAAGTGTTGTAACATTTTTTCCGTCACAAAAAAGTCAGCGATAACGCCGTCTTTCATCGGTCGAATTGCGTTAATATTACCAGGCGTACGACCAAGCATGCGTTTAGCTTCGATACCAACAGCGGCTACACGTTTTTGACCCGCTTCATTGCGTAAAGCAACTACGGACGGCTCATTAAGTACGATTCCAGCATCTCTGACATAAATTAAGGTATTTGCTGTCCCTAAATCAATGGATAAATCGTTTGAAAAGACCCCTCTTAACTTCCTAAACATAGTCGTCACAACCTTATTTTCATGTGCTACAAACTTTAACTCAAATTAAAAGGAAAATCGACCGTCTTTTACGTCTCCGTCGATTTTTTATTTAGCTTTGTGTGAGCCTCATCAAGAGCAAATACATTTCCAAGAGCATTTGCTAAGCTTTGATCATGTGTGACCACAATCAAAGCTGTGTTCATTGATTCGTTTAACGCCAACATCACCTCGAATACATGTGCCGCAGTTGCTCTATCTAAATTGCCTGTTGGCTCATCGGCCAAAACACATAGCGGACGTGGCGCCAAGGCTCTGGCAATGGCCACGCGTTGTCGCTCGCCGCCGGATAATTGTGATGGTTTATGATCAACACGTGACGTAAGACCCACACGAGTTAACATATTATACGCCTCTTCGCGTGCATCTTGCACATCACGCCCTGCTAACACGAGCGGCATGGCTACGTTTTCTAATGCTGAAAACTCTGGCAACAAGTGATGAAACTGATACACAAAACCAAAACGTTGGTTTCTCCAGCGACAACGATCTTTTTCAGTAAAACCTTGCCAATTGTGCCCATCAACTAAAACTTCGCCACTGGTCGGTTTATCTAAACCACCTAATAATTGCAATAACGTACTTTTTCCTGAGCCTGATGGGCCAATAATCGCTAAACGCTCACCTCGATGAATCGACAAATCAAGGGCATGGAGTACGGGAAGCGTCATGTCACCATCATGGTACGATTTACTTAAGTTACGACACTCAATCAAACATTCAGTCATGATGCAAGGCCTCGGTAATCACAGTTTTTGATGCGCGCCAAGCAGGATAAATCGTCGCGGTAAAGCTCATGGCAAGCGCAATGGAACATACTTTAACAACATCAGAAAATAATATTTTTGAAGGTAAATAATCCACAAAATAGATATTAGACGATAAAACTTGGACATCGAATAGCGCCTGCAAAGCATTCACTATATCCGTTGCGTTATAAGCCAACAACAAACCCGCGACCAATCCGATTAATGTCCCGAGCATACCGACCAACATGCCTTGAACAACAAACACGCTTAAAATAAAACGGGGCGTCGCTCCCATCGTTCGCAAGATAGCAATATCAGATTGCTTATCATTAACCAACATCACCAGCGATGAAACTAAATTAAATGCAGCAACCGCAATAATTAATAATAAAATTAAAAACATCATGGTCTTTTCCATTTTAACCGCTTGAAAAAACGCGCCAAATTGCTGGGACCAATTACTCACACGATAGTCTTCACCCAAATCACGTTCAATTGTTTCTGACAGAGGCAGTGCCGCATAAGCATCATCTGTACGTAATTTAACACCGGTGACCGCATCACCTAATTGCAACAGTTTTTGTGCATCGTTCAAATAAATAAACGCGAGTTTACTATCAAAATTAAACCCAGAACCTGCTGAAAAAATACCTATAACTGTAAAACGCTTAAATCGTGGCTCCATACCTGCAGGCGTAACGGTTGCTTTAGGCACCATCACCGTGACTTTGTCACCGACCATCACGCCTAAACTATCCGCAAGCCCGCGGCCGAGTAACATACCAAAATGGGGCAGCTGGTTCATATCACCCAATAAAAGCTTATCTTGTAGGTGTATTAATTTATTCTCTTGTTCAGGCAAAATACCCGACAACATCACGGGCGACACTTGACCATCGTAAGTCAACAACCCTTGCCCACCAACAAATGGCGCGGCAGCTTTCACCCCAGGCAGTGATTGTAATTTGCTGGTAAGATCTTGCCAGTCTTGAATAACATCATCGGCCCCTGTCACGGTAATTTCGGGCGCCATACCAAAAAAACGTTTATGAATCTCTTCATCAAAACCATTCATCACCGATAGCACCGTAATCAACACCATCACACCCATACCTATGCCTAACATGGAAGTCAGTGATATAAACGAAACAAAATGTGTTTTTTTTCGGGAACGCGTATAACGTAGTCCCACATAAAGAGCGAGCGGCTTGAACATGGTTCAGCAGGGCCTGATAAATCAATTAGAAATAGAATTGTAGTAAAAACAAACGAAAGAAGATAGCGAAATAACCTTTGTTTTTACCTATATCCTGTTATAACAAATAAATCTCTCCCGTCTGTAACCCTTCAACACTCTTACTATACTTAAGTGCTACGCGCGAAGCTGGTATGGATTCATACCCCCTGAAGTAAGAGGCGTACTTGCCCATTGATTCAGTTACTACGGTAGGACTAATGCTGTTGATTCTGATTCCTTTGGGCATTTCTATCGCAGCAGCTTTAACGAATCCATCGATCGCACCATTAACCATAGCTGCTGAACTACCCAATGGAATGGGATCACGATTTAATATCCCACTTGTTAAAGTAAACGATCCTTGTTCATTGATATGTTTTAATCCAGTCAATACCACATTCACCTGACCCATTAATTTATTTGCCAAACCAACTTGATAATCAGCATCCATCATTTCAGTTAATTTACCAAAATGCACTTTGCCTGTAGCCATAATGACGGCATCAATATTTTTAATTTTTCTATACATAGATTCAATTGATCTGATATCTGTAATATCAACTTGAATATCTCCATGCGTGTATCCGGCAGAAATAATGTCATGCCTTGGACTTAGCTCGTTAACGATAGCTTCACCAATTTTACCCGTTGCACCAATCACAATAACTTTCATAATAAGACCCTTAATATTTAGTTAAAATGCAGTACAAGTATAGTTACTTTCAAACATATCAGATTCACTTGAATCAAACTTATCTTTGAATATGCTAAATTGATTCAAAATAACAGGCGTTTTTTTATTTTCTGCGACCGCGTTATCGTAACCCACGTATAGTTTATATCCCAAATATCCCATCATAGTTGTTAAGCCAAGCGCTGGATTAATAGCTGTTAATATGAGCAAACCCAAAGGCACGAAAGCCCGCTCAAATAAGACAGAGACCAACGTCGCCCATGCCTTTGATTTTTCTTCTTCTAATTGAGAAAATTCCGTTGCTGATAGACGTTGAGTACCCGCATAAGCTAGCCGGTGGCTTGCTGCTAAATATTTAGCGTATTCACCATCCGACGCAGCGCTTGAATAAAGTGAAAGACTGAAACAACAGACCAAATAGCACGTTAAAATCAAAAGTGGATTTACCACAATAAGTGATGTCATAAACGACGTCATCAATATTAACGCAGCTGTACTGTTTAATTGATACGTACCCTTATTAATAGACCACGTTTGAATATGTGCATCCAGCATTTTAGTTAAGGCTTTTAAATAAAGTAAATCTTTTGGTGTTAAAGCCCCTTTCTTTTCTTTTAATTCATTAATTTTCGTATCCAGTGCATGCATAGATTTATTGGTCAAGAGGTACTCTTGATACCAACGTACTAACGATAATCCAAAGTCAATCACAAGCGCACCAGCAACAATAGGCATACCCAGTTCGCTAGGAATACCAAATACTTTAGAATAATTAGTTACAGCATTTACAACAGCCCAAACCATGTTACTGGTTATACTACACCCACGTTTATCGAGCTCCATGCGCAATCGCTGCCAAGATGTTGTATTAAAATCAACGTCTAAGCCCTCATCATAATACGTGTGCTTAGCCAGCATGAAGACATCGATAACGAATCGCGTAACCAAAATAACCACGCTTAATACATTAAGAATACCATTGGGCATATTAAGAACTTTTGAAATAGCGTCTAAATCAATGGGCCGACCTAATATTTGACCTAGCGTATCAAGAAAAGGAGCATTTTTTACGATAAGCATCATCTCATTCAAACTAAAGTGATAAAAAACCCACAAAATACGCGTTAAATTAGCCCAACCCAATTGATCGCGAAGAAGACTTGGCTGGCACATTAAATCTATTAAGAGCTCATATTTTTCCCCAGCCTCATGAGCTATCCAGGCATAAAGAGATTCCAAATGACTTGTTTCTGGTTCTTCAAGTTTATTATCCGATAAAAACGCTTTAAGCACGGCCAGCTTTTCTTTGTAGTGCGTTACTTTCTGTAATTTCTGATACGACTCATAATGCATAAGCAAAAGCTGATTTAAAAAGACGAGCATTTCGATGAGGCCAGACGCGTTTAATTGCTCGGGATCATGCCTAGAATCCCAAAATACTTGATAAAAATATGCTGCCTCGTATTCCATCTCGGATAAATCAGGATAGATTTTTTTTGCATAGTTTTTTCTAAAATAAGAATCTGAGTTATTAGGAAAAACACCACAAGATACATCATACCTTTGATGTATTGTAGGCATGACGGCGGTACCGCATTCATTTGCAAGAGAAATATTATCAATCATATATACACCCAACTAGTTCATTATTTTACATAACGTACATACTGAACTATGCTTTATGTATAAACAATAGACATGATATAACAATACTTTTTACATTTTAGAGGTAATAACTGATGTCACATCATTTCCATGAAGACACCGAAATTTTTGCAACAGTAGTAGATCGTAAAGGATTTAGTCATGCAGCAGAATATATAGGTATATCTCCAGCACTCGTGAGTCGTCGTATCCGAGCTCTAGAGAAACAATTGAACGTAACTTTATTAACGCGATCAACGCGAAGATTTGAATTAACGGCTGAGGGCGTTGTTTTATATCAGCATGCAAAAAAGATGATACTAGATAAGCAAACCACCCTACTTGCAATCGAAACATTATCATCAAAACCTAAGGGATTTTTAAAAATTGGCGCACCCATGAATTTTGGGAGGCAGTATGTTACTTCTGCATTATGTGAATTTATGAAAATATATCCAGAAATTAATATTGAACTCATCCTATCTAACAAGCCTATTGACATGATTGATGAGAAATTTGATTTAGTCATTCGTGGTGCAGGCTACATTAATCATGGATCTCTTATTGAAAATAATTTAATCGCGAAAAAATTATTAAACTCGCCCATTATTTTATGTGCCAGCCAAGATTTTATTCGCCGACATCCTGTCGCTCATGCCTCACAAGACATCCAAGGCCTACTGGGTATTGAGTTTAATCCCACTGAGACAGAGACGCCTACGTCCAGTATCTTATGGGAAATACAGGATAATAATAAAATTATAAAATTAAAACTTGGAAAACAATTTTCGTGCAATGATATTGATACGACGATTAAAATGGCTTGTGAGGGTCATGGGATCGTAAGAGTTGCAGCAATTAACGTTCAAAATGAAATTCAGGCCAAAACTCTTGTCCAAATCCTACCTGCGATAAATTTAGGTGAATACAATTTATTTGCTGTATTTCCTCACCGAACTTTACCGCAAAGAACAAGAAAATTATTAGATTTTTTCACGCAACAATGGTCACCAAAAACATAGCGTCTGTCGGGTTAGCTATTATATAGCGTTAAGTGGTCGTCGTGTAATATGTGAAGGGGTATTGTTTTATATTTAAATCATGAGGTTACGGGCCGTTTTGTACCATTAAGAACTGTTTAAAGTAACTTAATGGTACCGAGGGTGGGAATCGAACCCACACGATGTCACCATCACCGGATTTTGAATCCGGCGCGTCTACCAATTCCGCCACCACGGCCTAAGAGCGCTATTATACCTAAGCCAAGACAATAAACAATAAGCCTCAGCAATTTTATTGCTTATAACTTAAAGAGCTTGCATGCTGATAGCATATAAAACCTAAATGACTTTGATTTTAAGATTTATCGATCATTCGAGCTAATTCAATAACCTCATGTTTTATTTGTTTAGAATATTGATCATTTGCACATTCTAACTCATGAAAGTTTCCATCATCAAACCATTCAACCTTATAAAGAAACCCTGAGTTTTTACTGCCTTCAGTATGTATAAGTGTAGCTTTACTGTTAATATCGTACGTGACATCTTCCATTGCAAGCATGGCTGACGTTCCTGAAGCCTTAACGTTCATAACAGCATAAGAGCACACACCTAGGTTTTTCATAGAAAAGAACTGTGCCGCACCTGACCATCCGTCTAACTCATCATGAAATGCGCCCTGAGGAGCTGCACCTAAAACTTTTATATTGTTATTTTCATGTAATAAAAAGTCATCACCTTCAACGCCTCTAAACTTAAAAGCAAGCTTTAACTGACGAGTACTTTGCCTTAGATGTGTGCCCTTCTCATTATTGTTCGCTGCATACTGTCGTATATCGATTGGGGCCATCACTTTCATATCTAAAAGTTCACCGGGGCTTGTCGTTTCTTTCTTAACGTAACCCAATTCGGCTTGCTGTCGAGCTTCTTCAGCACCGATTTCCAAGATGTCATCCGGTAATCCAAGTTGAGATCGCGGAACAACCTTGATGCCGTCTCCGAACGCAGGCAAACCCAGGCTATTTAATATATCAGCATGCTTTGCACGTAGCTCAGCTATATGTTTTGCAAGCTTTGGATCAGGTTGTGTACACTTTCGCGATAGTCCTATATGCGCACCTATTAATCCGCAAAGTAATCCAGATACTACTAATTTAGATAAGAGATTCATATCGTTTCCTAATATTCCGTTAGAAACCTAAGATTCAGTATTATCTAAACTCTTTTTATCCATTTCCGAGAAAACATCGTATCGACGCATAAGTATCAAAAACGGGATAAAACCAAACGTTAATAAAAACGTGACTTCATAGAGCCCTACCCATCCTAAATTTTGCTCTAGGCCAGCGCCAATTGGACCAGATAAAATACGAGGTAACGACGCAGCACCCACCAGCAGTGAAAATTGTGTCGCAGTAAATCGACGATCGACCCAACGCATAAAAAAAGCAACCAATGCAGTAGTCCCCATACCGGCTGCTAGGTTATTACAAACCACAGCCACGGAAAAAAGCATGATATTTTGACCTGTCATTGCTAACGCAACAAACAATAAATGACTCATCGCCTGAAAAAATCCAAAGATCCAAAGCGCTTTATACAGTGAATAGCGGGTAAGCAGTAGCCCTGCAGCAAGACCACCAGAAATAACAGCAACCATACCCATGACTTTATTCACGTAACCAATCACATCCAATGAAAAGCCCATACCCTGAATCAAAAAGGGCATGACGATCCCGCTGTTTGTCGTGGTAAACGCTTCCGCTAATTTAAAAAAAAGAATAAAACCTAAAATGGGAACAAGACCGGGTCTAATCAACAGCGCCTTGGTCGGCGCAACAAACGACTCCCAAAACCCTGTGGTTTGCTCTAATTGACCACTTGACGGCTCGGGACTCCATAAAATAGTAAGCATACCCAACAGCATAAAGAAACCCATAATACGGTAGGTTGCAGCCCATCCAAGATGATGCGCCATAATCAAACCTAACCCACCGGAGAGCAATAAAGCCGCTTGATATCCACACACAGCAAACGACGCGCCCAAACCATGCTCTTCGGGTCGTAAATATTCCGTTCGGTGTGCATCAATACCAATATCTTGCGTTGCCGAACAAAACGCTAAAAGCAGGCCAACAATCGCCATTAATCCAGGTGAAGTTAAAGGTGATAACCAAGCTAGGGCATTAAATCCAAGTAAAAGAAGCACTTGCATGACAAGAATCCAACTGCGTCGCTTTCCCAGTGAAAAGAGCGTGAAGCGATCAAGAATTGGACTCCAGATAAATCGATAAATATAAGGTAAACCAATTAAACTCAACATGCCGGTAGTCATAACCGACGCACCGGCAGAGGCAAACCAAGCTTGCAAGGTTCCTCCGAGAAGAGCCAGAGGCAATCCCGAAGAAAATCCAAGCAAGAATACAACGAAGAGACGTTTATTCATCTTCAGAATAAACCCATCTTATTTTTTAGCTTCGGGCTTTACGTCAACCAAATGAACATTAAAAACCAAGGTTTCGTTAGGGCCAATCGCGCCACCAACATTACGTGAGCCGTAAGCTAAGTTAGCTGGAATATAAACTTCCCATGTAGAGCCTTTAGGCATCAATTGAAGCGCTTCGGTCCAACCTGGAATCACTTGTGTTAATTTGAAGCTTACAGGTTTACCTGCTTTTTCGGTGCTATCAAACACTTCACCGTTTAATAAACGTCCTGTGTACTCAACCGTTACTGTATCTGCTGTCGTTGGTTTAACGCCTGTACCTGCTTTAATAATTTTATATTGCAAGCCACTTGGTAAGGCGACTACACCTTCTTTTGTTGCATTTGTTTTTAAAAAAGCTTCGCCTTTTTTCTTATTTTCTTCGGCTTGCTTATTTAATTCATTGCTGCGTTTATCCATCAGTTCTTTCTCGAAATCGCCTAATACTTTTTTCATTTCGGCCTCTGTCATCAGTAATTTACCGCCACTCATGCCATCAGCAACACCTTTTGCAAAAACATTTGGATTAATTGCAATCCCTTGTTTTTTTAAATTAGCGCCTAAATCAGAACCGATACTGTACGAAACTTTATCTTCGGTAGTTTTTAACTCCATTGCATTTGAAGCAGCAAATAAAGGCACAGACACCACTACGCCGAGTGCGCCCGCGATCCATTTTTTATTCATAAATAACATCCTCTTTATTTTTTAATTTACGTGGTCACGCCCACGACGCTATCGAGATTTATTTTGCCTAATTTAAGTTTGAATTACCAGCCCATTCCATTACTATAATACACCTTATGACTAATTACTCAAAAACGCTCACGGTGAGCCAACTAAACCGTCACGTGCGTCGCACGCTTGAAGAAGACATTGGCCTGGTTTTTGTCCAGGGTGAAGTGTCTAATTTAAGTAAACCCGCGTCCGGACATTGCTATTTTTCGCTGAAAGATGCAGGCGCCCAATTACGCTGTGTTTTTTTTAAAAATCGCCACACCGCCATCTCAAAGCAAGTTTTACTACACGGCCAACAACTTATTTTACGCGGTACACTTAGTGTGTATGAGGCGCGTGGTGATTACCAACTGATTGTCGAGTCGGTCGAAGCTGCAGGCGAAGGTGATTTATACCGAAAATATGAAGAGCTGAAAACTAAATTAACCGCCTTAGGTCTATTCGACCCCGTTCGCAAAAAAACATGGCCAGCCTACCCCAACCGTATTGGCGTCATCACATCCCCCACAGGTGCTGCCATACGTGATGTTTTGATTACGCTCGAGCGACGCTTTCCTCTAGCGGACGTACGCATATACCCCTGTGATGTTCAAGGTAAGCAAGCTGCCCCCCAGTTAGTTCACGCCATTAAACGCGCGAACCTTGATGCCAGTTGCGATGTACTTCTACTCGTACGTGGTGGTGGAAGCCTCGAAGATTTATGGTCGTTCAACGACGAAGCCCTTGCTTACGCGATTGCTGAAAGTGTTCTTCCTATTATCTCAGGCGTGGGACATGAAACCGATTTCACTATCGCCGACTTTATTGCCGACCATCGTGCAGCAACACCCACCGCAGCTGCTGAAGCCGTGACGCCCGATCAAGTACAATTACATGCACATTGCACGCGCCTCCATCAACGCTTGCGTATTGCTATGACTCGGTTCTTAGAACAGCAACAACAACACCTAGCCTATGCATCAAAGCACGTACGTGCACCGAAATATCTACTCCAATCACACAGTCAGACGCTCGATTACCTCACCCGACAACTACACAGCTTAGTTCCAAGACATCTCGATGAAAAAAAACAAATTTTACAGCAACTCGCCCTTACATTGCATGCCCTAAGCCCCTTGGCTACGCTGAACCGAGGTTACGCTATTGCAAAACAAGGTAAGCATGTACTACGTCGTAGCCAAGATGTACCTATAGGATCACAATTAAACCTTCAACTTGCTGAAGGCGCCTTAACCTGCGAGGTTTTAAACTATGATGAATGATCTCAGTGCCAGCGTACTTTTTATTACCGATCAAATTCAACTTAATCTAGAAACTCTAGGCTGGATCACGCTGATTCTTTGGGGGATCTATTTTATTAACCAAGCCTTAGGTCAACGCCTTTTATTTTTGGGTATTATTCCCCGTAAAAGCTATGGCTTATTTGGCATTCTTTTAGCACCGTTCTTGCATGCTAATTTTAATCATTTATTTTTTAATACCATTCCCTTGATTGTGCTTAGCGCGTTTATTTTAGTCAATGGATTGCATTATTTTTTGATGGCTACGCTTTTGATTACTATTATAAGCGGTGTGCTTATTTGGCTTTTTGCAAAACCTGGTTTACACGTGGGTGCAAGTGGTGTTGTTACTGGTTATTGGGGGCTTCTTGTCGCCGACATCTATCAAAATGGATCGGCCACAGCCATATTACTCGGCGTTGTGAGCCTTTATTATTTTGCAGGTATTTTCTTTGGTATTTTCCCGAGTAAACGCGGCGTTTCATGGGAGGGTCATTTATTTGGATTACTCGCTGGTATAGCGACAGCCTTTATTTTAGTTTAAGCCCAGCCTTGCTTTATCTGGACCTCGCTCACAAGCACTATCAACCCTATGCTCGTCTGTAATATCATCGTGAATTTCACCATGACCGGATGAGTTTATTTTAAACACGGATAGCGTTGACACATGAGACATGTCTAATTCAGCACGGCCTAAAATATTTGAAATAGCACCCGCCTTCTTAAGTATCAATATTGTATCCGTATAGCCTCCTTGGATGGCCCAATCCAACGGTGATTTATGGTTGTTTACATACGATTCTCCATCAGGTAATTGCGTGCATATATTCACATCAGCTCCCTTGCCAATTAAAAATGCAACGATGCATTGATAGCCTCGTGATGCAGCCCATAGCAAAGCCGTTTGATTGCAATCATCTTTGATATAAACTAAGTTTAAATCGCACTCAACCAGCTTTGTAACTAGACTTAAGAGACCGTGTCTAGCTGCAACATGAATGGCTTGATATCGACCGTTCACAGCAGGTGATATTTCAGCACCCATCTTCATGAGCAACAGACTCATTGAATCAGGCTGCCTAAGCTCAAAAAGAATATCTAATGCCGTCATATCGGGATAACTAATGTAGGCGTAATTGCCCATAGCTTTCGGTGTTCTTATATTCAAATCAGCACCTTCTGAAATCAAATAATGCATGATTTCATGCTCACCATATAAAGCACTCAAGTGTAACGGTGTATATCCGTCAGGATCTCGTTGATTAAGAAGTGTCTTGTTATGCGAAATCAGCACTTGAATTTCCGCTAAACTTCCTGACTCGATGATTTCAAATAATGGCTTATTTTTTATAGTAACGTCTAGGGTGCCAACTTGATGCGCAATATTCGAAAGACCAACAAGCGCCTCCATAGTAAAAACACTCATCGGTCGCTTTTCCACTGCAAACACATGAATTTTAGCTAAAATTTCTGGCGTAATATAAGCATCTTGAATCTCATCTGCAGACAGATGCTGCTCTAAATAAATAAGTGCACACACTGTAGACATAATAACGTCTTTATTATCATACGCTCGACGACACCATGCATCAAAACGCGCACCAAGAATGACGTGTCGCATATAATCATCACTGATACTATCCCCTCGGCGTAAAGCCAAATCAATATCAACACAAATAGCTTTACCCTGATGTAACCTGAAGTTTCCTTTAATCCATGCATCAGCAATAATGATTCTCGTTCGCCGATAAATATCTACCAACTCTTGAACAACAAGCTTAGATTGTGGTGTTTCATCACCTAGAAAGGGAATAATTACACCATAATTTCCTTTAAACGCGTGATAATTTGGGTTAATTTGAATCCAGTTTGAAAATGCCCGTTCAGGATGACTCATAAGCTCTAGGGGTGACAACGGCACTCTTAAGACCCATGATCCATCACTTATATTACGAAAAATATTGTTATATGTACCACGGTCATACCAAGCCCATTGGAAATGATCAAGCCCATCAAAGCGCTTCGCATCATCACCTGTATAAATAAAAGACGTCCCAAAATCTCGATTAGCTCGTTTTAGAAACGTTTCTTCAAATACGATTCGTGGATTTTTATCTGTCCTTAATATTGCGATAACCTTTTTAGCTTCATGCAAAGCCTCCCTGTATGCTGGACCAATCGCATAAAAAAACATCAGCTTAAACTGCTTTCGATAATCACTAAATGCTGAATTTTCTTGAGAATAATGCTGAACACAATTAAAATCAGTTAACTCTTCTGTTTCAACAAATGCCTGATGTTCAGGGTTAAGATCGTCTTGCGTTTCGTTATAAATCAAAAAAGCTTCAAAAGCTTTTTTTGCGGCAGAAACTAAGTGATTAAATCGTGTTTGATTCATACCCTAAAACACATCAATAAAAAGAAATCACTAAGTGTACAATAAATCCCATATGATATCAATTTAACCAAAAGCATTTAGGTCAGCAATTTGTTTGAATCATACACAATTTCTCACAAGGTATTGTTTCTTACGTGAAAATCTAACCTAATGTCCTCCAGCGTTCGGTGCTCATCGTTATAATTAAGCACGCCATCCCCTTTGGAATAAGCAAGTACAGTACCCGTTGCGTCATCAACAACAATAAAGCTAAGTCCATTTTTTGCTATATCCTCACTAAACGCCATGGCTGTTTTTTCGTCAGGAAAAGGGACGTTTAAATCGCCATCATCCGTCTTATTAGGAGCTTGATACCAGGATTCTTGACTGAATTTTTTTGTGTATAAGTCAGAGGCTTGCTCCAAATCCCAGCCTTCTCCTTTAATCACTGCTTTAACGCCTGGGGCAATAGGCTGAGCCGGAGGAGATTTTTCAACCGCCGCAGTTGGATTAATGGTATTCCACAGCTTTGCTTTCATTGAGGTGAATCGGGTGGGGTATTCTTCAGCCAAAACTTTAATTTTACCTCGTATTATCGCTTGATTTTGTAGAATTGCTTTTGCTTCTTGTTTGAAATTATTTAAGGTGACCGACTGAAACCAAGGCCCGGCTTGCTCTAAAGGAAAAAGTTGCTTTTGAACTTCACTATCCGATATATTTTTTTTGTTAACACGTTGTATAACACTAAGTTTTTCTTTAAAAAGTGAAAACGCTTGGTTTAATAAGCCTTCTTGACTTAAATACAGCGTGTATACCTCATACAGTTTCTTTTCGTTTGTTTCATTCTCTTTTAGGCTGCGAATGTTTTTAGCTAAAATAGGTGCCGATTGCTCGAGCATTGCGGCCATTTGGTCTCGCGTATGCTCGAAAGGTGAGGATACGATGTAAACTTGTTCAGAACTAATCACAACAGCATGATCTCTCTTCGTAGAGCTGTCGTCTGACCCAATAATAACCACCTCTTTTGTTTCAATAGCATGGTTAGATTTATGCGTGCCATCAAGAATATCAACAAAGTCGAGCATACCTCCTTTCGTGTAACCGTGACGTTTTTTTACAGGACTTGGAGCAGTCGCGCATGTTTTATCTTCTGTTTTATACGTAGAATCAGCACTAAACCGCTTGCCACCCAGCGCTACTTGCTTCAGTCCTTCTAACTCAAAAACGTCTTCTTTCCAAAGATTGACCAGTTTTCCTTTAGCAATCTTATTACGTGTATTGGCATCATAACCACTTAGCCTAAGATGAGCGATTGCTTTACTCAGGGCTGTAAAATCTTTGATTTTATTCGATGGTAGAGCAAGCTTACTTTGAATAACGCCCCAGTCTTGAGCCCGCTCCATCATTTTATTTGAATCCAAATGACCGCTCACCAGTTCAATATCCATAACTTCAGATTGTTTGGTCATGGTACAGCGGCTTACAAGCCCCCCTTTATTATAGGCGGTGCCTGCTTTTGCCCATGGGTTTCGTCTCGCTTCTTGGACTGAGTCAGTATTAACTTTTATATCATTTTTATGGATAATAAAACTGGCCATACCCGTATTTCCAAATACGGCATTTTGGATATCATCAAAGCTTTCTGCTTTCGTTGGTGTTGCCATTTGTCCCACGAGCGTAACGGAATACTGCCCTAAATTCGCATCTATTAATGCCTGTTCGAGTTCTTTCTTAGCCTTACTAAAATGGACTTCTTGGCAATTAATAGCACAAAAATCAAGACCTGCTTTACCGTTACCATCACGACAAAGCAGCTCGGCAATACGCTTGCTTGCATGCATACCTAAAGTGCCATTGCCACAATTCGCAGTAACTGCTCGATACTTAAGCATAAAAACCTTTCAATCTATGCATTACTTAATTACTTATACTATAGACTAATCATGAGACCAATCATGCCTGTTGATAAGTGTTTACCACAGGTAAAAATCAAGAATAATCATACTTACCCCGCAGGTAACAGGAAATTAACAAGAAAAACCCTGTTGGTTTCAGGCGTTTTCTTGTGTTTATCCACAAATTCTGGGGATAAGACTGTGTGGAAACTGGGGTATGCTGTGAGCGTTGCTATTACGAACCACAGCTGCATTAATGCAATACCCCGAAACATAAATTTATGTTATACGTTACTGTGGCGAGCAACCTCTATTTCAGACGCCTCTCTCTCTCCATCATGATTCAACAAACGATAATCACTCGCGCTATCATAAGATAACAAAGGACGACAGGTAACACATAAGAACAGCATAGATGCAACACCACCTATGGCTAACGCTGGATACAAATAATTTTTATACGAATAATCTCGGTCACAATCATCATCAGAACAAGCTGTTTCACTTGGGTTCGCCATAGCATACCCCATCCCGGTTAAAGCAATCATTCCCACGGTATTACTAAATTTCTTGATAAAATCCATCACGCCCCATCAGATCAAAAATAAAACACCACACGCAGTCAAAAGACCTTACGCAATAATAAGGCCCAACATAGTGATCATTATATTTACTTTTTATTTACTTTGATTGCAAACGTGAACAGTCTAGTCTTTGACTTTATCGAGGCCCATGGCTAGCACATAGGTTCGAGTGATTGGATTTTTTTAAAATCATGTACATTGATAATATCACAGACATTTTCGTTGCCCGAATAAGCGATAAGTGCAAGCCCGCTTTTCAGCTGGGCTATGAGCTGTTGCTTCTTTGTTTCTATAGCCGTTTCATGCTCACCATAATCGGTTCCATCGCGTGTAATAACCTCCATAATAAGGTTATCTAGGGCTTCTTTACTTAATAACTCATGATTAATTTCGATCATAGGTCATGCTCTTAGATCACTTGAACATCTGTTGCAAACACGCCTTTTTCACCTTGTTTTAGTGTGTAGCTAATGTGTTGCCCTACTTTGAGTTCTTTGTAACCTGATGCTTGAACTTCAGAAAAATGAACAAAGATTTCTTGGCTATCTGTCTCTGATTTTATAAACCCATACCCTTTGATTTTGTTAAATCGTATAACTGTACCTTTGTGCTGCATGATGTTTTCCTAATATTTACGCTTGTACATAAAATAGAAGTATATCATTTAATCCATAGCCCATGAATATAACCACGCCATCTATTTGGGCAGTATAACCAGCCCCCTCAAATCACCGAGCCTGTGGATAGTAAATAATCACAGACAAAAACCAAGGTAAATAAGGCCTACCAGTCAAACAACAGGAAACTAACAAGATAAACCCTGATGACTTCAGGGCTTTTCTTCTGCTTATCCACAAATTCTGGGGATAAGACTGTGTGGAAACTGGGGTATGCTGTGAGCGTTACTACACCTAGGAGATGTTACAAACCTGACTTTTATCATCATGTGCTTTTTCATCGTTAGAAACAAAGTCATGCTTGCATTTGTGTAGATAGGTAAGAGCAATAACATCTAATCCAGATTTGTAAGATGCTAAATCCTCTGAATATTCAGGCATTACCTGACGACGCATTTTATTCTTTGCTTCATGATAGTAACGACTATCTCGCTCTAAACTCGACGCCCCTGGTAAGCTGGAAAAAAACGTCACGTGATCATGTGCAACATCTGGTTTATAACTAAACAGACCTAAAGCTTCTTGTCTGATACTTTCTATTTCCTGATATAGCGGGTGCGCTACACATATCTCTCGAAGATTCTGTGGCAGTGAATTTTTTACTCTCTCAATTTCAGTTGTATCATTGCTGTATACAAAAATATTTTTTAAATTTACACAGCCCATAAATGCAGACGCATCAAAATTTACATCTTCGTGTATGATGACCTGAGTTAGACCACTGCAGCGCCAAAAGGCACATTTCTCTAATGTTATCCCAGAAGAAATGTTAAGTTGTGTCAAGCTGACGCAGCCTTCAAATGCATGCTTACCGATAACGATTCCTTCTGGGATAACAAGAGCCTTTAAATTAATACAACACGCAAACGCAACATCATGAATCATGACATCATCAGGAATACTAAGATGCGTTAGATCCGTGCATTTTACACATGCCTCTTCACCAATCGTTGTCGCATGCCCAGGGATAATAAGTTGGCCGTTCACGATATCGTTATTATCAATACGTACTAAGACATTATTTTCTAACTGCATAATATAGATTCTCAACAAGCCAAGAAATGGGCCTTAATTATACACACAGACTTAATTAAGTCAAATTTATCACTTCATGTACGCTCTCCCTATGCAAACTATTTATAACAATCACAAAAACATCAAAAAAACCTGCGGCTACCCGCTGTAGCGGGTATTGTGGCGCAAATAAAACAGATGCATAGAGCGTGGTTGATCTTTGCAAGGTGGCATGATGATATAACGTAACTACGAAAGCAGTACGTTAGGCTGGCTTAAATTTACCAAATCCAGTAGATAAGCGGCGTGGCGACAACTAAAATAATTAACTCAAGCGGCAAACCGATACGTCCGTAATCAAAAAACTGATACTTTCCTGGCCCCATGACGAGTAAATTATTCTGATGCCCAATCGGCGTTAAAAACGCACACGAAGCACCTAAAGCAACAGCCATAAGCAGTGCGTCAACGGATATATTCATGGCTTGACCTAAACTAATTGCGATGGGCGACATGATAATCGCTGTGGCTGCATTATTAATGAAATCAGATAAAACCATGGTGATGAACATTAACAAGCCAATAACTAATGCAGTAGGAAGCTGATGAGAAAGCCCTAGAATAAAATCCGTAATCAGTGCTGCCCCACCTGTCTGGGTAAATGCATTACCTATTGGGATCATCGCTGCTAAAAAAATAATCATGGGCCAATCAAACCGCTCCTGAATATTTCTTACGACACTACTATCGAACAGCATCATTAAGATAGCTGCCGCTGTAAAGCCAATTTCAACAGGTAAAATAGAAAATGTTACGAGTAAGATCATGGCAGAAAAAATCATTAATGGAAAAAATGCAGTTATACCTGCTCTCACTTGGGTTGTGGTATGTTTTAAAGGAATCAAACCAAGCGTGTCGAGTTTGTCTATGATGCTAGGTTTTTTATATTGTATAACAACTAAATCTCCTGGCTGTAATGCCATATTTTTAATATGCTTCACTTCTGTTTTACTTGATTTGGATATCGCAATAATTGTAAATTTATAAAGTCGTTTGAAGCTTTCACAATCAAATACCTTGCCTTTTATATTAGACTGGGCCGGAATAACAGCTTCAATTAAATACTCTCGATGCAGACGCGTTTTACCTCGTTTTCCGATCGAATTAACGACAACAACCTCACGGTTGTCAAATAAATTAAGTAATTCATCGATCGTTGCTTCAATAATAAAATGATCGCCAGATTTAATAACTAACTCGGAAGATAATTTAACTTTTCTGTTTTTTCTCACCAAACCTTTAATTTCAATCATTTGCTCGAAATTATTTCTAATATCTTTAAGTGATGCACCAACCCATTTTGATTTTGAATGGATCAGTATTTCACAGGCATAAGGTACTTTGGTGGTTCTGCTTTTATTTTTTTGCCGGGGTAAAAAACGCCAACCGATGAGGCCAATAAAGATGACACCTAAGATTGCCGTTGGCAAACCCACATAGGTAAAATCAAATATACTAAAAGACTGCCCTAATGCTTGAGCACGAAAATTCGCAACGATTAAATTCGACGGTGTGCCAATTAATGTAATCATACCGCCCAGTGCTGACGCCATGGCGATAGGCATTAAAAGATAGGAGGGTGAACGGTTATTATTGACTGCGGTCGCTATACTTACCGGCATCATCAGCCCAAGCGCCCCAATATTATTCATAAATGATGATAGAAATGCTGTAACTAAACTAAAAGAAAAAACATGTAATGATCGCGTGCGCGTAAAAACGTCAAGCCTACTAATCAAAATTTCGAGCACTTTCGAGTCAGAGATAACACTGGTGATGATCATAATGCTTGCAACGGTAATAACCGCAGGATTATATACGCCAGAAAATACTTGATCTAAAGGAACCAGACCAAGCATCGTCGCAATGGCTAAAGCTAAGATAGCCGTAACATGAAAAGGCCATTTTCTCCATATAAAACTTAACATGGTTACTAATAATATTATAATAACCGAGTATGGCCTGTATTGAGCAAATAACATGATAGCTCCGCTTTAGAGATAAAGAAATAATGTGAGACAACCACCTTGTATGAATCTAACGCTACCACAAAAATATAATGAAATTCCAATAAAATACATGAAGAAGCGTTCCATATTTGTGTTCCCATAAGCAATCCCTTATACTTTCAACTTGCACTAAAATAGAGCTAACATACCGATGATACCGATGATACCTATTGAAAAATTTCTATCTGAACATTTATGGACCCTCAATGTCGTTTTGACACTTGTTTGCACGACAGCCGTTCACTTATTTTCTTCACGCATCATACGGAAATTAGCAACCAAAGCAGAACAAAAACAGCTGCTTTACCCTGAAGCGTTATTAAAAGCACTGTACAAGCCGACCGCATTTCTTATTTGGCTACTTGGAGTATCCATTGCTCTCGCGATTATCTTTTCAAGCCATCCAAATGCCGTGCTTGCGGCCTATCTTGTCCCCGTCAAGAAATCCGGCATTATTTTCGCAATTACTTGGGCGACGTTACGCTTTATCCGTAAAGTTGAAACACTCACGATTGAAAGTGCTCCGACACAAAATTCAGATGTTGATGAAACCATGGTTCACGCCTTGGCCTTGCTTTTTACAATTACCGTTGTTGCAATTAGCGGTATGGGCATCATGCAATTATTTGGTCTCCCTATTTCTGGCTTATTAGCCTTCGGGGGTATTGGTGGTGCCGGGATCGCATTTGCTTCAAAAGACTTACTCGCGAATTTTTTTGGCGGACTTGTGGTTTACACAGATAAACCGTTTAAAGTAGGAAACTGGATCCGATCACCTGACAAAAATATCGAAGGTATGGTGGAGCATATCGGTTGGCGTGTCACACGTATCCGTACATTTGATAAAAGACCACTCTATGTCCCTAATAGCTTTTTCTTAAATATTAGTGTTGAAAATGCTTCGCGTATGCTTAATCGGCGTATAAAAACCATGATTGGTGTACGTTACGAAGACGCGTCTAAAATTGCGATGATCGCCGAGCAGATGCAAAAAATGTTGAGTGAACATCCTGGTGTCGATAAAAAACAACCCTTTATGGCAAGCTTTCTTGAATTTGGACCGTCGTCACTTGATATTCAATTAGATGCATTTACCAAAACAACCAAACGCATTGAGTATCAGGTCGTACGTCAAGATATTTTTCTAAAAGCCTTAGATATTATCAAAAACAACCAGGCCGAATGTGCATACCCCACACAAACACTTTTCCTCCAGCAAGATAATTAATATGAAAATCATCATACTTGCGTAAACTCGCGCCTGAACTATATTTAAGACATACACATCAAAAAGAGATAAGTATGTCTAATTTCATTCGTATGAAAGCCAATGCGTCGGGACACGTCAACATCACCCTAGATCTAAGTTTGTATATAGAAACCTATGAAAAGGCTTACGGACTAAGCCGGCCCGTTGGGCCTGAGCAAGATGATGCCATCACACAATTTGAGCGACTCACCATTGAAATGTATGGGCAACTTGAAGGTGTTTTAGGCCAAATCCATTGGATCGATGCACTTGACCTAGCAACTCAAAATTTAGAGCAATCACAGAAAGATGATATTGCACAATCGCCTGCCGCTCGAATGATGGACAACAGTTTTATTGAAATTATCAAAAATAGTATGGATGAATGCGTCTCAAGATATTACGACAGCAACCACAGCGTAAAACCGATGATGCAACTTGGTCTTGATGTTGATAATACAAGTAACCCCGATCAAGTTTTAATACAAATCACAGACGCTGGTCGTGGTTTTCCCGATAGTTTTTTGAGTAAAGTAAACACACAACAAAACCGAGATACGTATGTTAATACGTCACGCGGCTCACAAAAACAAAAGCAAATGGATAGACCTCCATTATTTGGTGGGCAAGGCCGAGGATTACGCATTTTAATTGCTGCTGAAGATGGTGACGTGCTCGAACGCTCAGGTAAGCGTATCCATCGTTTTACAAAACCTGAGGTTTCATCCATTGAATTTGATAACATCATCGATACAAGCGGCCATGTCCAGGGTGCGCAAATCACCGTGACAACGTCCATCGAACCTCAAGAAGAATTAGTCTGGAAAGCATCAAAAATAAAAGAACAGCTACACGCGGATATGCGTGTAAACGCGACACCAAGCCCTTCAGGGTCAGAGGCTACGACGAATGAGAGCCCCAGCAGCAGCCGTAGCTCACCTCCCATGCTTGATTTAGGTTTATTGGATGATGAGGGTGAGGATGAGGATGAAAACAATAGATTCTCACCTTAAATTTAGCATAGCCATCACCCGCTTCGTCATTATTCTAAACTCGCTGCAAACTCAGCGTACCGACCTTTGTGATCAAGCACAAAGCCGCCTGGTTTGAAATATAAAATACGTCGCGCGATTTTATGAAGAAAATAACGACTATGACTCACAAAAATAACCGTACCTGTGTAGCTTACCAAAGCTTCGGCGAGCGCTTCAATACTCTCAAGGTCCATATGATTGGTCGGCTCATCTAAAATTATCACGTTGGGTGATTCAAGCATAACTTTTGCCAGTAATAAGCGCGCGGCTTCGCCACCACTTAAAGACAAAATATCTTTATGCACTTCATCTTTGGTAAACAGCATGTTCCCAAGTGTTTTTCTAATTTGTTGATCATCAGCCCCTCGCGTGACTTCTGTTAGCCAATCTATCGCGCTGATATTACGATTGAGAAGCTCATGATGGTCCTGAGAAAAGTAGCTAACACGTGCTTCATGCCCCCAGTTTACTTCACCTGTGTCTTGTTCCAAATGCCCTGCAATAATTCTCATCACCGTTGATTTACCAATTCCGTTGACACCCATGATGCCAACTTTTTCACCGCGAGTAATGCGAAAGCTAAGTTTTTCAAATAATGTTTTATCTTTAAAGCTTTTCTTTAAGCCGACAACATTCAGTAATTCTTTACCTGACGGACGTGCGGGTACAAATTTAAAATTAGGAGCAATACGCGAAGAATTTTTAAGATCAGGAATTTCAATTTTTTCAATCATCTTCATGCGTGATCGCGCTTGAGCTGCTTTTGAAGCTTTGGCACCAAATTTATCAACAAAACGCTGCATATCTGCAATTTTAGCTTCCGCTGATTTTTTCTCAACCGATTTTTGTTCTTGAATCAACGCTTTTTCTTTCAAAAACTGCGCATAATTACCTTTGTATGAACGAACTTCACCAAAATCAATATCAAGAATATAATCAGATAAATTATTAATAAAATCAACATCATGTGAAATAAAGACCAACAAGCCTTTGAATTCATTCTTTAAAAACTTTTCAAGCCAACGAATCGATAAAATATCTAAATGGTTTGTGGGCTCATCAAGCAGCAACAGTGAAGGTTTTTGGAATAAAGTTTTAGCAAGTAAAACGCGTAGTTTATAACCGCCTGATAAAGCTTTAAGAGGCTTATCAAAATATTTACGTTCGATACCAAGCCCTTCGAGAATACTTTCAGCATCTGACTCGGCAGTATAACCATCATGGTGAGCAACAATTTCTTCGAGTTCAGCAAGCCTAAATCCGGCTTTATCATCCCAGACTTCGCTAGCAAATAATGCTTCTCGTTCTTGAAAAGCATCCCAAAGCTCGGCTTTGCCTTGTAGTACAATATCGCGAATAACCACGTCTTCATAACGAAATTGATCTTGTTTGAGCCAGCCTACGCTTGCATCTTTAGGAATCATTATGTTACCGGAAGTTAGCTCTTCTTCTCCGGTGAGTAATCTAAAAAACGTTGACTTACCGCAGCCATTCGCGCCGACTAAAGCATACGAATTACCTGTGTTCATGTGGAGGTTTACATCTAAAAAAAGAAGTTTTCTACCATAGGTCATACCTACATTTTTTAAAGCGATCGTACACGGGTTACTCATTACATTCCTCTATATTCATGGCATCATGCTGTTTAAAACATCATCTTTATCGATAAATCGATGCTTCAATGCCCCTACTGTGTGTAAAGCGATAAGCCCCAGCAAAATATAAGCAATGAAATAATGAGCCTCACTCATCCAGTGGGCCAACGCTTTATCAGGTAAAATACCTGGGAATGGTACACGTAACCAACCAAAATAGACAGGTATTTTATTAGACGCTGTTGCCATTAACCAACCAGAAAGTGGCATGGCGAACAAAAAAAAGTACAAGCTATGCTGTACAAATCGCGCCAAAAAATATTCCCAACGTGGCATAGATTCAGGTAACTCGGGCTTTTTTAACAACACAGTCCATATTAATCTTAAAATCATCAAACAAAGCAAAGTAAGCCCTACTGATTTATGGAGCATGTAGGCCGTTGGTTTTATTGCGCTGGGTATATAACCCAAGAGAAAACCAACAAACAGCATGCCAAAAACAAGTAAAGCAACCAACCAATGCAGGTATTTAAATCCCTGTGAATACGCAAGAACATCCTTGTTCTGAACCACCATGGTTGATCTCCTTGTTAATTATCCGTGTTGCATTTTTTGGTTTCATCTGAGCGCTGTACGGTGGTCTGAGTTAGATCAACCAACTCTCGAATAGCCACAAAAAACATGGTGTAATTGAGCACGCTACTTGAGCGTAGCTCCGCTACCATTTGATGCCAACGCGCAATCAAAGCTTCATGGAGCAAAGACCAAGCCTGAAGGCCATGTTGATTCGCCTGATTATTAGCATCAAGTTGAAGAATAGCCGCGGTTAATTCACGTTGTTGCAAATCTAAATCATCGCGTAGGGCTTCTCGTGACAAGGCATCCCATTGATTTTCAACAGGATGCTCGATTAAATGCTTACGCACCCAAGTCAAATCTAAAAAAGTACCGATTGCAAAATACATTTTACCCACGTGATCCACCGGTATATTTTGCTCATGTGATATTTCAATAATATCCATCGCAAAAAAGAGCGCGCCATTTGACGTAATCTCATAAGCCATACGTTCTGGAACACCTAGACTACGATAATGCTCAGCTTCTTTAATATACGCTTCTTGACCGTTATCACCGAGCGATGCAGGAAGCGATTTTTTCAACGTCTCGAGACTCTTCGCATAACGATTAATGGTCTCTTCCATTTCAAGATGCATACGTTTGCACCGCAAGAACCAACGCGTTGTTCGCCGTAACAAGCGCACACAGCTGATGATCACTTCGGTTTGATGTTCGGCTTTAATCGAGGAACTTAAATCTTCAATTTCCTGCCAAATAGAACACATGTTAAATATATTTCGGGCGATCATGTAGGCACGAACAACGGCGGAAGCTGGAGCTCCTGTTTCATTTTGTAATCGAAAGACAAAACTAAAGCCCATTTCATTAACAATAATATTGCTTAATTTTGTAGCAATAATTTCACGCTTCAAAGGATGCTCTTGAATTGCTGATTTAAAACGTACTTGCAACGGTTCAGGAAAAGATTTAAGCAAATAGGGCAATAAACACGGTTCTTCTGGCACATCTGAAGCTAAGATAGCTTCTTTCAGCTGAATTTTACTGTAACAAAGAACAACACTAATTTCTGGGCTAGCCAAGCCTTTCCCACTTAATTTTCGCTCGTTTAATATTTTTTCATCGGGTATAAATTCAAGAGCTCGATCAAGTCTTCCTGAGTCCTCTAAAGCACTCAAATACCGCGTATGCAAATCAAATGCACCTACAGATAAGTTGACTAAAAGACTAATAGCTTGAGTTTGTAAAATATTATCACGCAACACTAAATGCGCAACTTCATCGGTCATCGAAGCGAGTAATTCGTTACGTTTAGGCAGTGTTAATTTTTTAGCTGCAACCAAACGGTTTAACAAAATTTTAATATTAACTTCTTTATCCGAGCAATTAACACCTGCTGAGTTGTCAATAAAGTCGGTGTAAATTAATCCTCCATGAAGAGCATATTCAATACGTGCAAGTTGAGTAAAACCTAAATTGCCACCTTCGCCAACCACACGGCAACGTAACGCTGTTGCATTAATCCGAATCGCATCATTGGTTCTATCACCTACTTCAAATGCGGATTCTGATGTGGCTTTAACAAACGTACCTACCCCGCCACTCCAAAGCAAATCAACTTCGGCTTGCAGCATCACACGAATTAATTCATTAGGCTCAATCGTATTCTGCTCGATCTTAAATACACGCTTCATTTCTTTACTGACAGCAATCGATTTCGCTGTTCGGCTAAAAACACCTCCGCCTTTTGATATCAGATGTTTATTATAATCATCCCAGCTTGAACGTGGTAAATTAAATAAGCGCTCACGCTCTTTAAAACTTTCAGCAGAATTGGGTAACGGATCCACAAAAATATGCATGTGGTTGAATGCACCCACAAGCTTAATATGCTTAGATAGCAACATGCCATTTCCAAAAACATCCCCGGCCATGTCTCCCACACCCACCACCGTGAAATCAGTGGTCATGATATCCATACCCACTTCATAAAAATGCCGTTTAACAGACTCCCAAGCCCCCCGAGCTGTAATCCCCATTTTTTTATGGTCATAGCCAATCGAACCACCCGACGCAAATGCGTCACCTAGCCAAAAGCCGTATTCATTTGAAATGCTGTTCGCAATATCCGAAAACGTTGCGGTGCCTTTATCTGCAGCGACCACGAGATATGGGTCATCATCATCATGACAAATAACGGCGCTGGGTTTAATCACCTCACTTTCTTTATAATTATCTGTGATATCCAACAGTGCGCGAATAAATTGCTTATAACATGCAATCCCTTCTGCTTGTATCGCTTCACGTGATCCATCGAGAAATATACGTTTAACAACAAAACCACCTTTCGCACCACTCGGTACAATCACCGCATTTTTAACTTGCTGTGCTTTCATGAGGCCAAGGACTTCTGTTCTAAAATCTTCGTGTCGATCTGACCAACGTAGCCCACCACGTGCAACTTTAGAACAGCGTAAATGCACCCCTTCAAATGCTGGGGAATAAACAAAAATCTCATACAATGGATAAGGCTTTGGCATACCAGGTATAGCTTTGCTATCAAGCTTAATCGCAATATAATTTTTAAGCTTGTCATCAGCACTTTGCTGATAATAATTCGTTCGCAACGTATTCATAATTGTATGAACAAACTGCCTAATGATTTTATCTTCATCTAACTTTGTTACATGCTCCAAATCAGCTTCGATTGCTTTTTTTATAGCATTCTCTTTTTTATCACGTTGAGCAATAGGATCAGGGCGAAAGCGCGTTTCAAATAGCTGAACGATTTTGCTCGTAATCCCCGCGTGTTTGACCAAAGCAGATTCGATATAATCTTGACTAAAACCATATCCAATTTGTTTAAAATATTTTGCATAGGTTCGTATCATGACGATTTGACGCCAGCCCATACCGGCAGCAAGCACGAGCTCATTAAAGCCGTCACTTTCAGCATCTTCAAACCAAATACGTTTAAACGCTTCTTGAAAACAAGATTCCAACACCTCGACATCGAACTTACATGCACGTGTGTATTGCATAACAAATTCATTGACCCAAACAACACTGTTACCCGCTAAATTTAACCGATAAGGTCGCTCGCTAATAGCACGCATTCCAAGCTTTTCTAGAATAGGTAGAACATCTGATAACACAAGTGTGAAATCATGCTGATATATTTTCAATCTAAATCGTTCGGTTGAATCATCATCGGACTGATAAAAACGCATACTTAATGGATTTGACTCAGACAAACTTTCCACTTGCTGAAGATCTAACAGCGCTGTTTTAGGTGAAAAATTATTAACATACGTAGGGGGGAACGCGTCTTTATAACGCATAAATAACGAATTGGCTTTTTCTTCGCCTAAATCTTTCAAAAGAAAATATTGTAAGTCATCCGTCCATGAACGCCCAACTTCAATCATTTTGGCTTCGAGCGCTTTAAAATCATAATCAGTTGTGTCATTCGGGTTCAATCGAATAATAAAATGAATTCTGGCCAAAACCGACTCAGAGAAATACGTTGAAAAAGTAATCGTATTCGTCTTAAACGTCTCACTTAAAACGTTTTGCATGGTTTTACGTAGATCTGTATTAAATCGCTCTCTTGGAATATACAAAAGACACGATGCAAATCGGCGGTACAGATCCATACGGCCAAACAAGCGAATACGACGACGTTCTTGCATATGAAAAATACCAAGACACATTTGAAGCAGTTCGTCTTCTGAGCCTTGAATCAAATCATCACGGGGTAATGTTTCTAGAATATTAAGTAAAACTTTTCCTGCATGACTACGTGGACCCATCAACGAATTTTGCATCACTTGTGTTACTTTGTGACGTAAAAAAGGTATATGCTTAGGGTTTGTATTATAAGCCGCCGAGGTATACAAGCCCAAAATACGACGCTCACCAATCACTTTGCCTTGAGCGTTAAATCGCTTAATACCGATATAATCCGTATACGCATCGCGATGAACGGTTGCCAAAGTATTTGTTTTTGACATCACTAAAATACGTGAAGACAAGGTCGATTCACGTGCTTCAGGTGTTAAATTCGTAATATTACGCTCAATTGATGGGTGTAAGCTTTCTCGTAACACGCCAAGCCCTGTATTCGGTAGAGCCTTTAATGTAAGATCTTTCTTCGTTTGCGATAAATCATAATCACGCACCCCTAGAAATGTAAAATGGTGGTCTTCTATCCATTTTAAAAACAATTGCGTTTCTTCTACTTCAAACCTATCCAGTGAAGCTGGAGCAGATTCTAGTTCTTTGATGCTTTCATGGACTTTCTCACGCATTAAAGACCAATCATCAACAACCGCTTGGTTATCTTTTAAAACACGCTCAAGCTGAGTTTTTAATTCATGTAACGTCGTCTCATCTACATCTTGATGAATTTCCATTAGAATCGCGGCTTCTAAAATAACATCAGGGCGTGCTTCTCCACGAAGTGGGTAAATTCCACTCACGACGCGATCCGCACCCCGCTCCACACGCATACCACCAATGTACATAATGAGATGTGATGAAAAACCCAAACGATTTACGGTCATACGTATTGAATCAACTAAGAACGGCGCATCATCAGCAACCACTTCTAATACGGTATATGGGCTCTTCCAACCATTACGTTTAATACAAGGCTTGTATATATCAATGCATGGTTCATCATAGGGCCTAGTTTGAATGGTTGACCAAAAATGAATGGCTGCATGACATAAGTCGTTTATACTCCAGCATTGCAAATCTTCAAGGCCAACTGTGTTATAAAATTGACGGACAAACTCAGAACAAAGCTCCGATTTATTCTTTGGCATTTCACGTTTGACGCATTTAATCACATCGTCAATCAATCGTTCTTTACCCGCTTCAAATGTATATGTCATACCCTCAACCCCTAAGGCTAGATAATTATCTAAATTATTTAATAAATACGTGTGTACCTACATCAACCCAATCGGCTAGTGCCACAATATCTTGATTGCTCATCCGCACACACCCATGAGAACCCGGAACACCTAATACCGTCGTATGAGGTGTTCCATGAATATAAATATAACGCTCCAACGTATCGACATCGCCACCTTGATTACGTCCATTTTCAAGACCTTCTAGACGTAAAATTCGCGTCAAAATCCAATCGCGCTCGGGAAAATTTTGCGCTAACTCAGGGCTATATAATTCCCCGGTCCAAACGCGAGCAACAAACACACTGTTTATCGCATGTTCGGCTCCAATAATACTATGAATTTGATGTAAACCTCGAGGTGTACATTCACTACCCTGCTGTTCTCCTAAGCCATTTTTACCGGTCGATATAGAATAAGTATAGGATAACAAATCATTTTCGTAGCATAACATCTGCTGGTGCTTGCTATTTACTTCAATATGTCGCTTAAGCATAAGCAATACCCACTGTTTTCATATTCACAAACGCAAGAATACCTTCTCGAGCAAGTTCACGCCCAACTCCCGAGTGTTTAATTCCACCAAAAGGTAGACGTGGATCAGACGAGACGCGACCGTTGACAAAGCACGTGCCTGCTTCTAATTTATCGGTAGCAATCATTTCACCATGTGCCTCATCACGTGTAAATACGGATGCACCCAAACCATACTCCGTTTGATTGGCTAGACGAATAGCATCCGACTCATCTTTAGCTTCAATAAGTGCAATCACGGGACCAAATAGTTCTTCGTCAAATGCTGGCATACCCGGTACAACATCCGTTAAAACCGTAGGTGGGTAATAAAAACCGGGTTGCTCTGGCAACACACCACCCAATAAACATGTCGCGCCTTTTTCAATAGATAGAAGCACTTGCTGATGTAATACATCCCGAAGGTCTGATCTCGCCATAGGGCCAAGTACCGTTGTCTCATCCAAGGGATCACCCACCAAATAATCATCAATACGTGTACGAATAGCTTGAAGAAGCGGCTTCATCACAGATTTGACCGCAATAATACGTTTCGCTGCGATGCACACTTGCCCAGTATTATTTAAACGAGAATCAACAATAACACGCGCAGCTAAATCTAGATTGGCATCCTCCAACACAACCGCTGGATCGCTTCCACCTAACTCAAGCACCACGCGTTTTAAATATTTCCCGGCACATGCGGCAATTTGAGAACCGGCATACGCACTTCCTGTAAACGTCACACCAATCACTGCATCATGCGCAATGATCGCTGCAGCCACATCGTTATCAACAATAACGTGTTGAAATACATGCGGAGGGAAACCTGCCTCTAGAAATAATGCCGTAATTGCCTCAGCCGTGCCCGATGAAATAGGAGCATGTTTGAGTAACGTTGTATTTCCGGCAAAAATAGTCGGTGCCGCATATCGAAAAACCTGCCAAAAAGGAAAGTTCCAAGGCATGATAGCAAACACAACCCCCATAGGCTGATAACATATTTTACTTTTTTTCATGTTGGTATCAACATATTCTGTTGCAAGATATGCCTCACCATATTCTGCGTAATGCTCACACACCCAAGCACATTTTTCGATCTCACTTCGTCCTGCTGCAAGTGGCTTACCCATTTCACGCGCCATAAGTGCTGCATAACGCTCACAGTCTTTTCGAAGGCACATCGCAAGGTTAAGTAAACCTTGTTTGCGTTCATGCCATGATGTGTTTCGCCAAGATTGGTAACGCGTAAACGCATGCTCAATGCAGACTTCACTCTCCTGCTGAGTTAGCAACGTGTACGATTGAATAGGCGCTTCAGTCGCCGGATTAATGGTTTGAATCATATTGAATGCCATAACAAAATTAAAAAACTAAAATCTTGTGCTATTATGCATGAATAAGCCTTTTTTATCTCCTAAATTATGATGATTTTATCCAACGCCACGCTCAATAAGCTAAAAAAAATAATTACCTTAAGTACCGCATTATTACTACCCACTTCAGCACTAGCAAACTTTCCACGAGGTTGCGAATCCAGTGGCTTTGGTTTTGACGATCCTTATGTCATTTTTAACGATACAGATCAACAAACCTATTTTCTCATTGAAAATCACTCGGTTCTACCCATAGAGCTCCAACGTGTTGAAACCGAAGACACGTTTATGAGTCCCAAACTAGAAAGTAAACTCAACCCAGCACGATGGTCGGCATTCGCATCGGATATGAGTAATGTTCATTTCCAATGCTTTGCACGTACTCATGGCACACCCACACTGATTAATTGTCGCCAAGCATTAACCGTTTGCCAGTATCCAAGAGCCAAATTTGCTTTAAGTAACAAAGGAACGTACTGGGTTTCGACCAATAAACCACAGCAAAAAATTATCCATGACTCTACGCGTAAAGGTATTTTATTACGCTGGTAACCTAAAAAAACTAAAATAACCACTTATTTAAATAACATAAGGATGAACCATGGTCAAAACAGCCTCCTCCATGCTTCCACTTGGAACACAAGCTCCTGATTTTTCACTGGTAGATGTGGTAACTGGAACTTCTGTAACGTTACAACGATCAGATGAACCTGACGCAGCAACCGTCATTATGTTTATTTGTAATCATTGTCCGTATGTAAAACATTTGAATCAAGCCATTACACAACTGGCACATGATTATCTCAATAAAAATGTTGGGTTTATTGCTATAAATGCAAATAATGCTGAAGCCTATCCCGATGACTCTCCCGAAAACATGAGAAACACGGCTACAGAACAAGGCTACCCGTTTCCCTATGTTTTTGATGAGACACAAGAAGTTGCCAAAGCCTATCAAGCAACCTGCACCCCTGATTTTTTTGTTTTTGATCAGGATTTATTATTAGCTTATCGCGGTCAATTTGACGCATCACGTCCAGGCAATGGTATACCTGCTGATGGCTCATCCATACGCGAAGCACTGGATAACATACTCAGAGGGGAACCTGTACCAGACAATCAGAAAGCAAGCATTGGCTGTAATATAAAATGGAAAAAAGAAAATAGCCCGGAACCGACTATATTTTTACAACCAACATCATGAAATTTAAGCTTAAATTTAATCAAACCTTCTCCCACTAACCGAAGAAGGTTTGATTTATACGCAATAACTAAGCAGCAATAATTTCAACTTGAAGATTAGCAATCACTTCACTATGCACGTGTAACTCAACTACGTAGGCACCAATTTCTTGCAAGGGACCATTTGGCATAACAATTTCACGCTTATCAACTGCAATCGAACGTGCCGCAAGTGCATCATAAATCTCAACAACAGCAACCGATCCGTACAATTTACCTTCGTCAGTCGCTTGCGCGCTGATGGTTAATGTAACATCGTTTAATTGAGCTGCGCGCTGCTCTGCCTTTGCAAAATCTTGTTGTGCTTTTTTCTCAAGCTCAGCACGACGTCCTTCAAACACTGTTTTGTTTGCTTCTGTTGCAAACACAGCTTTGTTTTCTGGAATTAAAAAATTACGGCCGTAACCAGCTTTAACATCAACCACGTCACCGAGGCTTCCTAAATTTTTAACTTTCTCTAACAAAATGACTTGCATCTTATTGCCCCTTTATCCCACTTTCTCTGTCTTTGATGACAGGTATAAGCGAACATTAAATAAACTATCAAAAGCCCCTAACAGTACATACAGGGGTAACATAACCCAAGGTAGTAGTACCGTTGGCACCAACAAAAGCACCAGTACCCCAAGCGGCCGTATTCGTGAAAGAAGACTAGCTGCAAGGCTCAAACCGGCCAGTATAAAATAAAACAAGACCAAAGGTAAGCCATTTATGGCTAAAAAAAGGTCTGAATAGGCGCTCGTACATATCAATATAAACACAGCTAAACTTAGTTTATCGCCCCTAAAATTTAGAAGCTCCTGCTGAAAACCACCAGGATAAAAAAGTTGTGATTGTATCGAACGCGCAAAAAGCAACGGGACCATGGCTGAGAAAGCAAGGGATGCTGCCTGAACACCTAAAAGATAATGAGCAAGCACCAGAGGTGATACCTCGTGTGACTCCCAAAAATCTAAAACATTCACGTCCCCTGAAGCCAAACTGCGCATAAGTGTTTGAAGGTGGTCATACTGGCTCACAATAAAATCAGGCGAAACAACCTGAATAAATAATGCGCCACTCATCATGACCCCAAACAATACCGCTGCGACTGCTCGCCAACTGGAGGTTACTCCCAAGACGATTCCCGCCAAATAACAAGGAACAACATTCAGTACAGCACTGAATACAGCCCCTGAAATCGGAACATTTTTCAACGCCAGCAGCATGTGGCCTACCAGAGCAGGCAACACTAACACGCCAGCTGAGTGCCATCCTTTTCTAAGGGCCACCAAAGCAATCAAAGCTAACGCAAGCCAGCCCATGTAAGGTAACACACTAAGAATAGCCACCGAAGCAAGTGCGTATCGATCTTCATCAAGAACGCGTCTTGCTTGGCGCTGAAAAAGGCCTTCCCGTACCCTTTGCACTGACTTACCTACTTATGACTGTCGCAGTAAGGTATCAACGCTAAATAACGTGCTATTTTAATAGCTTTTGTAATTAAACGTTGTGTACCCGCAGGCGTACCTGTGATTCGACTAGGAACAATTTTCCCACTCTCACTCACATAACCTTTGAGCAAATTCGTATCTTTATAATCAATACCGGTAATAGCATCTGTCGTTGGACGAGCCATTTTTTTACGACGATAATACATTGACATATTAGTTTCTCCCCTTAAGCATCACGTGTTTCTCTGTCTTTTCTGACCATCACTGATTCAGTTGAGACAGCGTCTTTACGGTTGAGAATCAAATGCCGCAGCACAGCGTCGTTAAATTTCAACGTTGATTTCAATTCATCCAGTGCAGTTTGATCACATTCAATATTTAATAAAATATAATGTGCTTTATGCAGATCATTAATAGGATAAGCCAATTGTCGTCGGCCCCAGTCTTCGTTTCGATGAATCACGCCGCCATTTTTCGTAATGATTTCAATATAACGCTCGAGCATGGTTGGAACTTGTTCACTCCGATCGGGGTGAATCATGAACACGATTTCATAGTGTCGCATGTGATTTCCTTGTGGTTAAAGCCTTCGTAATTCACATATTACGTAAAGCAAGGGGTTTAAAAGCGGCCAATCTTAACCGATTTAAACTTAATACGCAATTCGTTATATATGCACGACTCCATGATTTAATTCATCAGAATTGCTCGAGCCTGTATTGGCTGCCAGTGAGTCGTCGGATGCTTTTTTGCTATTTCCTTGATTTGATTGAAAACTATTCGTCGGTGAGCTTGCGTTAGACGTTCCCAAAAAATTCGCATCCAAAAGCTGATCTTCAGAACGTTCCCAGCCATGCTTTAAACTCTGTACATCTAAAGCTTTAATAATTTTTTCGTTGCTCATCCGTGTAAAATCAACGTGATCTCCATTAAAAAGAACGGCGGAAAAAGGCAAGTGAATATTCATTCTCGTGTTTTTCATGGCGGGAAGAATAGCAACTTTCATGGTTTCTGTTAAGCCATACCCTGCTTCAGCAAACGGAAAAAACCATGTTTTTCGATAACTTGACGCGATACGTATGACTTTCTCAAGATAGACTTGAAGTTCTTGATCGCTAAGCGCAGGCTTACGACTAACCTCAGCTATCAGCGCACTTAATAAAGGCCCTTTTCTACTATAAAATCGACTAACGTAACTCATGGATTGGTATGCATTCTCCATTAATTCTTGTAAAGCGTATTTCTGTAAGGCTCGATTACCTTCGGAACTACTTCGACTCAATACACTCGATGTCAGTGATGGCAGAAAATTACGACTCGTTAAATCCTGTCTGTTGCGTCGATAGATTAATTGTAAAAGATTACTGTCTTTATTAAATAATTTATGAACTAATTTATGAATATTCTGAATGTCTTTTTCAGAGTTTTCTTCGATTTTTTCAATAAACTTTGAATCGGTTACCGTACGTTTAGAATCTTTGACCGCCCGTTGAATTTCTTTGAAGTTTTTAATTAAATCAAGCTCCATCGGTAATAAAATTTCTTGAATATAGCGATTTACACCATGCTGACTCTCAATTTTGAAAGGAGCTATCTCCTGGTTTAACAAAATTTGCTCATCCCTAACCCAATCCAAGCAATCGATAAAGAAAATATAGAACACTTTACTTTTAGACAATTGTTTATGCATTTTAAAAACCAGATCAAGAAGCTGAGCCAGGTCCCTCATGCGATCATGCAACGTTGGTAATATATCTAGCTGGGGATTCATATCCGCCGACCCATACATAAAAAGGGACATACAACACGTAAAATAAGCTTTTTCTTCTGTATTACCTGGCACTCTATCTTTTTGGGCTTGATTCTTTGCTTGTTCATTAATGGCTTGAATTTGCTGCCATCCACTACGCGGCATATCAATACCTGCATTTAAATACAGTTCCTCGGTATTATCCAGTCGCATTAAGTCTTCACCACTCAACACATACGACGTTGGGTATCGCGTCGCCATTAACAGCGTTAAAAAAGGGATCAGTCTCCGACCTGCTAATACCGCTTTTTCTTGTGCACCATGTTCTGTAGCACGTAAGTTCTTAAAAAACGTATGGGGATTAAACGGTTGAGGAGAATCGCTGTACACTTCGCCTTGATATTCAACCGGCGTAATAAAATGTTTTTCAAAAATTTTTAATCTTCGAGCAAGCTGACTCGACCATTCGACTTCATGCCCCTCTTCATTACGAAATGCATTTAATTCATCCATTAGTTTTTTTCGATGAGCATGTGATAGATGACAAAAAATGATGAGCACATCAATAAGCGTTGTAGCTGTTTTATTAAGAAAATTTACCTCAGGCACGAGTGTGGCACGACGGCGAAAAGGCTCCAAACGCGAATCATCTGCTTTTAATAAACGCGTTAATGCAGCGAGATCTTTCTTAATCGACGCCGCTGCTGTTTCATCCGGAAGGTATTTTTGTTCACCTGCATCATGCCGTCGATATAATAAAGTAAAAATACCTTTTGTCAGAATATCTAAACTTTTATAAACGCTGTTCGTCAAACTCTCCACATTCAGTTCACACAACTGCTCTGTAGCATACGCACACCTTAAATCCTTGATTAGATCATCCGTTGAACGAATAAAGCCAATCAGGCACTTTTCTTCCTTCGTTTCATTCGATAAACAAGGGGGTTTACTGACATTCAAAATTGAGTTTATATATATCTGGGCACGTGAGCACCGTTCAAAACAATCTTTTGTTGTGGATGGCTTGCCACTCTCTAAGTCTACTTGATGCGATAAACTCCACAGCAAACGACCTAATGCTAATATAAAAATACGGGCTAAGCGCGTTTTTTCAGGCGTTGCTTGAAAAGGTATCAAGCCGGCACTACTTCTCCTAAACCGTGTGTTAATAACACCTAAAACTTCCGGCAACTCAACACTTACAAATAAATTAATGTCTGTACGCACTTCATCAAGCATGCTGGGGTTTGCCAGAGATGGCGTTGCATCTTTACTTACGATATATAAAGGAAGTACACGGTAATACGTTTTGTCTTTGATGTTTTTCGTTTCTTGTTTCGTCAATCCTAAATAGCGTATTAACCAAGAGGCTTCAGCGTTATTTGCAAGCTCATAAAAAGCTTTCATACTTCGTTCTTCGCCTGATAGATCCCCTAGCCTAGGTACGCTAAAAGAAGCAAACTCTGCATCGATTTCGTAATCTAAATCATTATTTTTATCTTGGGCTATCTGGATTTTATCTGAGACACGATCAAACACGTATTGCAAACCTTTGAAGGCCGTTTTTATCGCAGCTTCTTGTAGCGATTGTGAATCAGATACATCCGATAGAACGCGCCTTAAATTACCCGAACTGGAGAATTGCTTACGGTAATTTTGTGCATCCTTCTGAATATTTTTTAAGTCTAATGGCTCTCCATCCTCACGATCACGCAAAAAGGCTGCTTGTAAAGCCAGCTCAGTCGCTTCATCCTCTTCTTTACCCATGATGCATTCATCCATAAATACAAAAAGCGTACACTTATATCAACCGGTCTTATCGGTATTGTCAACCACAAGTTTTAAACTGGTTTGTTTTCGACCTTGAGAAAAATGATAGGCTTTTTGATCACGATACACTTCAAATACACGGTAAGGCTGATTTGTTTTACTGTCGATAAGCTCAACATCTTCGCCCGCATCATCCACAAGCGTCAAAGATAAATGAATCTCTCTAAATTGTCCGATTTGATAACGCTCTTTGAATAATTTAATCACGCTAATCAAACTATCCGAGGCTTCTAGGCCATCGTGACGACCATCAAAAATAATTTCCATGCTCCTCCCCTTTGAGCTAAAAGCTCAATAACTAAAACAACGAACAAGCAACTTAGTCTAGTTAACGGCAGGTATTGACAATGCTTTAAATTTGAGCTTTATTAAGATAGTCTTCTCCTACAAAGTGCAGGAGAAGATGCCCGTAGGGCGTATGAGGATTGAGACTTAATTACTATAATACAAATCAAACTCAGCAGGATGAACCATGGTTCTTAAATAATCAATGTCGGCCTGACAAAGTGCAATATGTGCTTCAATTAATTCTTTACTGAACACATCACCTTCTAACAAAAACTGATGATCACGTTGCAATGCACTGATCGCTTCATCTAAAGATCCCGCAACATGTGGAATATCCATAAGCTCTTCAGGAGGTAAATCATAAAGATTTTTATCCATAGGAGCTCCAGGATGAATTTTATTTTTAATGCCATCAAGACCAGCCATCATCATCGCAGAAAAAGCTAAATACGGATTTGCCGTAGGATCAGGAAAACGCACTTCGATACGGCGTCCTTTCGGTGAGGAAATCACAGGAATACGAATAGAAGCCGAGCGATTACGTTCCGAATAAGCTAATAAAACAGGTGCTTCAAAGCCTGGCAATAAGCGCTTATAACTATTAATCGTAGGATTTGTAAAAGCATTCAAAGCGCGGGCATGATGAATAATACCGCCAATGTAATGGATCGCCATTTCAGACAAACCACCGTATTCATCACCGGCAAATATATTAACGCCGTCTTTTGCTAATGATTGATGACAATGCATACCACTGCCATTATCCCCAACCAATGGTTTAGCCATAAACGTCGCTGTTTTCCCATGAATGTGCGCAACATTATGAACAACATATTTTAAAATTTGCATATCATCCGCTTTTTCAACCAAGGTTTTATAGCGGGTTGCAACTTCACACTGGTTCGCCGTTGCTACTTCATGGTGATGCGCCTCAACCATAATATTTAGACTTTCTAGCGTTTCAGAGATTGCTGAACGAATATCTTGTGATGAATCAACCGGAGGTACAGGAAAATATCCGCCTTTAATTCGTGGCCGATGACCGACATTACCGCCAGCAACAACTGTTCCAGAATTCCATTGCGCCTCCTCAGAATCGATTTTATAAAACGCGCCACTGATTCCCGTTTCCCAACGTACATCATCAAATAAGAAAAATTCAGGCTCTGGACCAAAAAAGACTTCATCTGCAATACCTGTTGAGCGTAAATAAGCTTCAGCACGCGTCGCAATCGAACGCGGATCACGGCTATACCCTGCCAATGTTTTTGGATCAACAACATTACAACGTATAAACAACGTTGCTTCTTGATAAAAAGGATCCAGCAATATACTAGAAAGATCGGGTAAAAGCGTTAAGTCAGACTCGTGTATCTGCTGCCATCCCCCAAAAGATGAACCATCAATCGGCTTACCATGTTCAAGCAATGTTTCGTCCAACGCACCCACTGGAATAGTGATGTGTTGTTCTTTGCCTCGCATATCTGTAAAGCGTAAATCAATAAATTTTGCTTCATGGCGTGCAATTGCATCACGCACCTGATTGACCGACATTATCTTTCTCCTAAAGATGGATGAGCTATTTTTATTATGTGACTAACGGTATCCAAACAAAGTCTACACGAACGATTGATTAAATAATATCTATAATAATATCTATAATAATATCTCATATGACATCCCCGCCATAATCCATTAGACTAAACACAATATAAATAAAATAATTAAAGTATCATGGGCGCTTATCAATATTCGGCACTTAAGCATTCGGGTAACACTTCGAAAGGTGTTATTGAAGCCGATTCGCCCTCACATGCAAGGCAGCTACTTCGGCAGCAAGGCTTAATTCCAACCCATGTCAACGTTGTCTCAAAAAAACGTGGTGCCCATGGTAAATCCCAATTTAAAGCTAAAGATTTAACGCTGTTCACGCGTCAACTCGCAACACTTTTATCGGCAGCTATTCCTTTGGATGAGGCACTGCGTGGTGTGAGTGATCAATCTCAAAAATCACATGTCCAACAACTCGTGATTGGTGTGCGTGCAAAAGTGCTTGAAGGCTACGGTTTAGCACAAGCGCTCGGTGAATACCCGCATGCATTTCCTGAACTATATCGGGCGACCGTTTCTGCTGGCGAACAAACAGGAAGCTTAGACGATGTCTTAAATAAACTCGCTGATTACACGGAACATCAGCAAGAAACACAACAAAAAATACAACAAGCGCTTATTTACCCAACCTTGATGCTTGTGGTATCTATCACTATCATCGGTTTTTTATTGGCGTTTGTTGTTCCCAAAATTATTGCTGTTTTTGCAAACAGTGGTCAAGAATTACCTGCTGCAACGCGCATTTTAATTGCATTCAGCGAAGGTATTCAATCTTGGGGCTTGTATGCCATTGTTGGTATTATTATTTGCATTGTTATGTTTAAGAAGGCATTAAATAACACGCAAATTAAACTGCGCTGGCATCAGTGCTTATTGCAAACTCCAGGTATCAAGCATTTGATTATCACCACAAACGTCGCACGTTACAGCCATACCTTTGCGATTCTATTTGCCGCAGGCGTGAGCGTATTGGAAGCCATGCGGGTAGGAACAAGCCTTATCACTAATCTGATTATGCGAGAAAGTTTTGCTCTTGCAGCCACACACGTCAAAGAAGGCATGCCTATCAGTCAAGCCTTAGAGAAAACAACTTTTTTTACCCCCATGGCCACGCATTTGATGGCCAGCGGTGAGAAAAGTGGTAAAATTGCGGAGTTAATGGAACGAACCGCGGTTTATCTTGATCGTGAAATTCGTCGCTTAATCGATACAGCCTTGACCTTACTTGAACCTTTGGTCATTCTCTTTATGGGCGCTATCATTATGTTCATTGTGCTTGCGACGTTATTACCCATATTTTCGATGGAACAACTCGTAAGTTAAAATTTTATTATTATTTTTAGGAGATGGTAAGTATGCAGCAACAACGTGGTTTTTCACTCATTGAGATCATGGTCGTTGTCGTGATCCTCGGAATTCTAGCTTCACTCATCGTCCCTAAAATTATCGATCGGCCGAATGATGCACGGATTGTTAAAGCAAAACATGATGTGCTTGGCATTCAAAATGCACTTGATCTCTACCGACTGGATAACGGGTTTTACCCAAGTACAGACCAAGGCTTGTTAGCACTAGTCGAAAAACCAACAACAAACCCCGCGCCACGAAACTGGACTCTCTACCTTAAATCATTGCCTAAAGATCCATGGGGCCGGGATTATATTTATTTAAACCCAGGCCAACACGGTGAAATTGATATCTTTACGTTTGGTGCAAGCGGACAACCAGGTGGTGAAGGGACGAATGCTGAAGTCGGGAATTGGAATGCGGACCACTAAGTCCGGATTTACCCTGATTGAGATACTTGTGGTGCTCGTTATTCTTGGGATCACCGCAAGTGTCGCCTTGCTTGCTTTCGGTGACTTTGGAGAAAGCCGCCGAGCTCAAGCAGAGGCCCAGCGGTTCATTCATAAAGTACGTCTTATTCGCCATCAAGCTATTCTAGAAGCCATCACCTATGGCATGAAAATCACGCCCAGCTCCTATCAGATATTTCGTTTTTCTCCACCCAATACATGGACGCCGGTCACCTCCACACTGCTCAAGCCCTATCAATTCCCTAAAAAAATTACACTGTATTTAAATATTAATCCCACAAACCCAACAAGCAGCGCCAGCAATAAAAACTGGGTGGTGTTTCAAGCCTCGGGTGAAATCACGCCGTTTCGAATTAATTTTGGTCTTAATAAACACCCCAATATCGCACATGTTGTGGCAGATGATAACGGGACAACGCATTTAAAATTAGGCCCAGATTTATGATGACCAAACGCACCCAAGCTTTTACGCTGCTAGAAGTGCTTATCGCACTTGCCATTATATCTATAGCACTTACCGCGCTCTTGTTGGTCATGAGCCAAAGCATTCAAGGCACCGAGCGTGTTAAAAATAAAACCTTGTCTCATCTTGTTGCGATGCAAGGTCTTGCGATGGTTCAACTCAAACTAACCCCTGTTCAAAAAACACGAACCAAAACAGAGAAAATCACGATCTTTGGTAATACCTGGTTTTGGCAAGCAAAGAGCTCTGCAACTTCACTTCCTAACATGCAACGCATTGAAATTACCGTAAGCCAACACGCATCAGGCCCTTTTAGCGATCCTCTTGTTGGTTTTGGAGGCTTATAATTTATGTCAAAACCTACAAAATCTAATAAACATAAAGGCTACACGCTTATAGAAGTGATCATCGCTCTCGCTATTTTCGCTATTTTGGGCACCATCAGTGTTGGTTTATTGGGTCGCTCATTTGATACCAGCGCACGCCTCAAAGCCAAAATAGACCCTTTAGCAGAGCTTCAACTTGCTGTGGCACGTATGGATCGTGATATTGCTCAAATCGTTGAGCGTGGCAGCTCATCTTTTGTTGGACAAACAAACTACGCTGAGTTTGTGCGAGGCGGTCTTGTTATTCCTGATGAGAGCGAAGTAAAAAGCACGCTGAAGCGCGTGGCCTTGTTATGTGGAGGTGACGCCGAACTGATTCGAAAAACATGGACACGCGTTGACCCGTTAAATCCCGATGATTTTCAAGAACAAGCTTTAATGCATCACATTGAAAGCTGTGAGTTTTCTTATTTAGATAAAGACAGTACGTGGGTATCTGAATGGCCGATGGCGCCGACAGAAGAGTCCACAGACAAACCACCACCGTTTCCGCGAGCGATTAAACTAAATTTAACACTCAAGAATTTCGGTAGTATCCCCCTTCTCTTTGTTATTCCAGGAGGAGCATGATAAAAATACGGGGCAGCGCGTTGTTATCCGCTTTATTTATTATGACCTTGGTTTCTATTGCAACGACAACCATGACCGTGCAACTGCAACACGCCATCGAGCAAACACGACTTGTGCTTACCACAGACCAAGACACGCTCACCGCAGAAGCTTTAAGATATTGGGCCATGGGCGTTTTAATTAATCCTAAAACACGCGACTTTGGGCGTGATCCGACGATGCTGATTCTAACCGAGGAAGAAAGCCCCATGCCTAAAATTCCAGGCATTAAACTATCCGCTCAACTCTTTGATTTACAGGCCGTGTTTAATCTTAACAATCTAGATAACAATAAATTCAAAACCCCGTGCCATCATTTATTCAACGAAGTTCTTGAGGATGAATCAAAAAAACAGGCTTATCAACTCGTCAACGCAATCAGCAATTGGGTGTCCAACGATAAGAATGATCACAACTTCAATAAATATAATAAGTTTTACGCCAAACAGAAGCCAGCCTATATCACAGCACATCAACCGATGGCGAGCCTAACTGAGCTTAAGCTGATTCAAGGCGTCACGCCAGAGATATATCAAGCCTTATTTTCCTACGTGACTGTTTTACCACCACCCACCAAAATAAATATTAATACAGCACCTGAATTACTCTTGACGGCTTTAGCTGAAGCGAACTCACCCGAAGAGCTCGCCAAGCAAGTACAAGCACTCGTCGATGCACGAGGTAAAAAAGGCATTCAATCGCTCAACCAAGTCAGAAGTATTCTAAGAAATCTTTCAATCGATGTGAATCATGTCACCCTTGAAAGCGAATATTTTTTAAGTATAGGTCAAATCAAAACGCCGTCATTTGAACGCGCGCTTTACAGTGTTTTACATCGTAGCAAAGCACGAGATGGCACCTATTCAGTCCATCTCGTGCAGGAAACCTGGAATACAAACTAATATTAAGCGCTAAATGTATAACGTAACTCAGCCCCTATTAAATTAAACGCAGGCTTAATATCTTGTACATCAATCAAGCTCGAAATAAGATTCATACCACTCACTTGTGCTGAACCATATTGCCAATGTTGATATTTAACACCCAGATCAAAATGATGATAGATAGCATAGAATAAGCCCGCACCCAAATTAAATCCGACTTGATCTTTGTAGTTATTAAATCGTGTAGCTGTTTGAGATGAGGTCGTTTTTTGATAGGTAAACCGTGCGTAGTGAACCCCTAATATACCATAACCTGTTAATTTATCTAACAAATTAACTTTTGGCATCCAGTCATAACCAAAATCAATATTTTGACTAAATCGCCAGTTGCTGGACCCTGTTTGAAATTTCACAGACTCACCTAATTTACTCAGCACAAGTTGATGATCAAATTCCAAGCTACCAATATGAGCCGTTGCACCTAAACCAATTTGTCCGTAACCACTGTTATTCGTATCATTGAAGCTTTTTTTTTCAAATAAATCATCAAATAAATAACCCGTATAATTTGCCTGGAAATTACTACCGTAATACCCACCACCGATCAAAGCATAGGTTGTATTCTTCTGCGCAAGATCAACATCACCCATACCACCAGCAAAGGCAGATAATGAAGCAATAGAACATAATAAAGCGAATGATTTTTTCATTTAATTTAAAATCCTTTTCTTAATGAATTCAATTTTTTTCTTAGATGATTATCTAAAGATATTTAGCTTACTCTGTTCATATGTATGATCCAATCTTTTTAGCCAGAAATTTACTCAGAGGGTGTTTGACGAAGTTTTTTGAGTTTGCCACGCTGTGTCTTCCCCTCCAATCGTTTTTTTATAGAACCTTTGGAGGGTTTTGTTTTTTTACGATGCTTAGGCGGTGTGGTTGCGTGCTTAATAAAACGCACCAGCCGCTCAAAAGCGTCTGCTTTATTTTGTTCTTGCGTTCTGTATTGCTGAGCTTTGATAATAATCACGCCATCTGACGTGATTCTAGAATCACTAATGCCTCGCAATCTCGATTTATAAATCTCAGGCAACGATGACCGCTCAACATCAAACCGAAGATGAATCGCCGAAGAAACTTTATTGACATACTGACCACCCGCACCTTGGGCACGAATAGCTGTTAGCTCAACCTCAGCTAGGGGAATTGTGACATACGGCGTGATCTTAAGCATATTTTCACCCCTATTTTTCAAACAATAGACTCTGTATAAAAATTCTTCATGTCGCTCTATATATAGCATATCATTTTGATAATTTAGATGATGCCCGTCTTGCATATGTTGTTGATACTGCTTATCACCTGTTTCAGCTGCTTGACACAAAAAGCTTGATAATGCTTTGAGCCGATCTATCATAACAAAAGGTAGACTGCGCCGACTCTCATGAGATAAACCATAAGCATCACAAAATAACTTAGCACGCTTGATTTGCTCATCAAATGCACCAAATCCATCAGGACTTGATTGATGTTTAAATGGAGCAAAGCAATAATGATCTGGTCAACCTAAACCGCACACATTTACTTTAGAATTTTCA